>Ga0255456_1008_pt1 | contig 44291 bp, 42 predicted proteins | sample ANMaggQLBNCT01C7_FD_182646 | JGI IMG/M metagenome (GOLD analysis project Ga0255456, IMG submission 182646) | Sediment cell enrichment communities from methane seep in Santa Monica Basin, California, United Staets - ANME aggregate JGI... | ecosystem: Environmental > Aquatic > Marine > Cold seeps >...
GATTATTATATCATTATTAATCTCATTCGAGAAAATATTTATGATTTAATGGCTATTGTTAATGTTTTTTGTAAATCTATAATGATTAATTACATTTTCTACTTGAAATGAAGGGGTCTTGACCAGAACCTATAAAAAGGTATATTTCATATGGAATATCAACTCAGGGTTGCAGAGAGGGTTTAAAAACTGTTACAAAATTACACAAACTGTTTGAATTGTAGATTACTTACATTTATCTTAAAAACGTGGTGAAATTTATATGTTAGAAATAGAATTAACATCAAAAACATCTGAGAAAAAGCCCGCACATGGTATATTTGATGACTTTCTTAAAAATAATGAAATTTTTGAAAATAAAGAAGTATTGAGACCTAATTACACACCTGATAATCTGCCTCACAGGGATAAGCAGATCCAGTCACTTGCCAGTATGCTTGTTCCGGCTATCCGGGGAGACACACCCTCAAATATTCTTATTTATGGAAAAACAGGTACAGGTAAGACAGCAGTTGTAAAATTTGTGGGGCAGGAACTGCAAAATACAAGTGAGTCTCATGAAACAGCATGTTTAGTGTTATATGTTAACTGTGAAATTGTAGATACCCAGTACAGGCTCCTGGCTACATTGGCAAAACATATTGGAAAAGAAGTACCAATGACCGGGTGGCCTACTGATCAGGTATTTGAAGAATTTAAAAAAACTGTTGATAAGGAAAAACAGGTTGTAATAATTATAATGGATGAAATCGACAAACTTGTCAGGAAAGGTGATGATGTACTCTATAACCTTTCCAGGATAAATGGCGATCTGAAGAATGCCAGGATAAGTCTGATCGGCATTTCTAACGACCTTAAATTTACAGAATTCCTGGATCCCAGGGTTAAGAGTTCCCTTGGTGAAGAAGAGATTATTTTTCCACCATATGATGCAAACCAGATACATGATATTCTGGAACAGAGGGCGGGTATGGCTTTCAAGAGTAATATGCTGGATGAAACTGTGATCCGCCTGTGTGCTGCCTTTGCTGCTCAAGAACACGGAGATGCCAGACGTGCGTTAGACCTCCTGCGCGTGTCTGGCGAAATAGCTGAGCGGACAAAATCGCCAGTAGTTGAAGAAAAACATGTCAGGGTTGCCCAGGAGAAGATCGAGAATGATAGAGTTGTTGAAGTGGTCAGGACCCTTCCAACCCAGTCCAAACTCGTACTGCTAAGTGTGCTTCTGCTTAGTAAGATCAGGAACAACAATGTTTCCACAGGGGAAGCCTACACTATTTATAAGCAGATGTGCAATGACATCGGCTCTGACATACTCACCCAGCGCAGGATCACAGACCTTATTTCAGAACTGGACATGCTGGGCATCATCAATGCTATGGTGGTAAGCAAAGGCCGTTATGGCAGGACCAAGTAAATATCATTGAGCGTTCCGATGGGTGATACCAAGGGAGTGCTCATGGAAGATTACAGGTTAAAACCACTGGAGAATTATCAACCTGACCCGCTCATTATCCAATCCAGATTGATGTAGGCCAAGTAGATATCAATGTACAGCCAGTGAGAGATATCCTACCCAGGGAATACGCCACCTGGCCACCCCGATGATCCATTCCTCTTTTACAGGCTGGAACTCGCTTGTATCACTCTTCTGGTCAATGCCCCAATTATTATCCCCTTTGGTTACGTATCCCGAATGGGGTGCAGCAGGTCCACCAGACCACATAGGTTCCCCTTCCTCCACCCAGTACATTGCCCTGTGGATGATCGGGGTATCTTCAGTACTCCCGAACTTCCTATATAAAATTACATCCCCGTATTCATTGAATGATGTGTATCCTGACAGGATACCATTAGTATGTGTGATGATCTGTGTCCGCTGGGCGCTTTGTATGATAACCACATCACCAATACCGATATTAGGCAGCATGCTACCAGATTCTACAGCCACCGCCGGCCTTGAAATACCAAGACCGATCTGCGAGATAAGCATGAGCATACCGATCATTACAGCTACGAACAGCAGGTCATTTAACAAGCCGATCCAGAAATTATCACTGTTCCTGAACAGTTTTATATAATAAAATAATTTATCGATAATGGTTTTCTCTTCCTGTGGATTTATGTGGCGAATACTTATAGCGTCTAAAGTGATAATAGTTTGTGCGATTTTAATGGAAAATACCAATCATGCTTCATTCATTGTAGAGCAGTTTGCCCAGGCCGGTTACCAGATAGACCCTGACGCCCTCACATTGCTTACAGAACAGGACACCAGTCATTCACTTATCAGCCAGATACTTGATTCACTTGACGAGTCCACACTTGTGGTGAGCCCGGCCCAGATCGACCCGGCTCTAAATACCAGGATCACAACGCAGCCAGGGACCGAGTACCCCCGGGTACCCAGGGACCCGGATTATGAAGATGAATGGACTGGTGAGCTGGATGTGATCTCAGATATCACTGACCAGTCAACATGTGTAGGTGAATACAGGGAATTCGTGGACTTTTTCAGGAACAGGTTTTCCAGGCTGGGAGACATGTTGAGGAACCGGGGTGTTGGTTTCAGGCCCATAGAAAGCCTGAACAGACGCAAACTTGGCCTGGTGGAAGGCAGGGAGGAGGTTTCGGTCATAGGCATGGTATCTGACCTGCGCACATCCAAGAACGGTCACAGGATGATAGAGATCGAGGATACTACCGGAAGCCTGCGAACAATGGTGCTGAAAAATAAACATGATATCTTTGAGCAGGGCCAAAAAGTGATGCTGGATGAGGTGATCGGTGTCAGCGGCAACCTGAGTGATGACGGAAATCTGCTATTTATAAATAGTATCATGTGGCCTGATATGCCAATCAGGACCAGTTCACAACTGGGCGAGCGCAATGTGAGCGGCAAAGCTGTGATGATATCTGATGTGCATATAGGTAGTGACACTTTCCTTGAAGACCAGTGGCTGGGTTTTATCGACTGGCTGAATCACGGGGGGTCAGTGGCTGGCAACGGATCTGTGGACGTGAAAGATATCAGGTATCTTGTAGTGGCAGGTGACCTGGTGGACGGTATCGGGATATATCCGAACCAGGAGGATGAACTGGCCATTACCGATGTCTATGAACAATATAAAGTAGCTGCTGATTATTTCAACCAGATACCCAAACACATCAAGGTGATCATATCCCCGGGCAACCACGATGCGGTAAGGCAGGCCGAACCCCAGCCCACATTCCCTGAAAAGATAAGGAAGATGTTCAGGCCGGACGTGGTATTCGTGGGCAACCCGGCAGTGATATCCATGGATGGGGTACGTACCCTGATCTATCACGGGCGCAGTATTGATGATATCGTGGCCAACCTGCCTGGTATGAAATACGAAGATCCCACACGGCCCATGATCGAGATGTTGAAACGCAGGCACCTGTCTCCCATGTACGGCAGCCGGGTATCTATTGCGCCTGAAAGAGAAGACCACCTGGTGATCGACAAGCCCCCCCATATCCTGCACTGCGGCCATGTACATACAGTTGGATACAATACCTACCGTGGCGTCACAGTGATAAACAGCGGTACCTGGCAGTCCCAGACAGAGTTCCAGAGGCGTATGAACCTCCAACCCGATCCAGGCAAGGCTGCCATCGTGGACCTGGCCACACTTAACACAAACATTATCTCATTTCAATAACTCATATATTCCCAATGAACACCTTATCCAGACATCAATTATTACCAATGAGCACCTTACCCGAACATCAATTGGAATTGTTTAAAAAAATGGGATATCACATAGTAGGTACTCACGGCGCTGTCAAACCCTGCCTCTGGTCTGGCAGGTCCATAAAGGGAAAGGGCAGCTGCTATAAATCTCAGTTCTACGACATCCGGTCACACCGCTGCATCCAGATGACACCTTTTTTAGGCTGCAACCAGTCCTGCCTCCACTGCTGGCGCCCGGTTGAACACCCGGTCGACACGCCTGCCGAGTGGGATTCTCCAGAGGAAATTGTGGGGGGTTGTATCAGGGAGCAGCGCAGGTTGATGTCAGGGTACGGCGGCCTTGATGATGCTGATAAAGTAAAATGGAAGGAATCCCTGGAGCCCAAACATGCGGCCATATCACTAGCAGGGGAACCCACACTCTACCCGTTCCTGCCCGAACTGGTCCGGGAGTTCCACAAACAGGGACTTACCACCTTTGTTGTCACCAACGGTACAAAACCCGATGTTATTGAAATTATCAGGCCCTCACAACTGTACATGAGCCTGGACGCTCCGGATAAGGAGACTTACATTCGTGCCTGTGCTCCCGATCATCAGGATCAGTGGGAGCGTATCCTGGAATCCCTGGAAGTGCTGTCCCACCATCCTAGCCGGATTGCCATCAGGATAACTCTGACAAAAGGTTTGAATTTTAAAGATGCCCCCGGATATGCCCGGCTTATCGAGCTTGCAGAACCTGACTTTGTGGAGGTAAAGGCCTATATGCATCTGGGCTATTCCCGCAAACGACTGGAGCGGGATGCCATGCCCAGGCATGAGGAGATACTTGAGTTCACTTCAGAACTTGGCAGGGAGCTGGGTTACCATATGGCAGATGACGTGGAACTCAGCAGGGTGGCACTACTGTCAAAGGAAGAAAAAGTAACTCCTGTAATCCTGTAGTTTAGACCAGCCTGAAAAGTCTCCAGGTTCATTTGTGTCCTGTGTGTCAGACCAGCCTGATAGTCTCCAGGTTCATTGGTGCCCTGGTTTCGATACGGTATTTTCTGTATATTGAACTGGCCAGGTCCAGGCAGCTCTTCTCATCACCATGTTCTGTAAGGATATGTTCAGGCCTGGGTTTCATCTTCTTGATATAATCCATCAGTTGCCTGCGATCAGAGTGTCCCGAGAATCCATCCACTGTTTGCACCTGCAGGTTGATCTTGATAATATCACTCTTGCCGTTATTATAGACGGGAACTTCACTCCATCCTTTCTGCAACCTCCGGCCCATGGTTCCTTCTGCCTGGTATCCTACAAATACCAGTGCGTTCTTCTCGTCAGGGCCGTATGCCCTTAAGTATTCCATAATTGGGCCGCCGTTTAGCATACCAGAGGTTGCCAGTATGACACCGGGTCTGGGATTGGTCAGGATATCCTTTCGTTTCTCAACAGAATCCACCTGTTCAAAACAATCGGCCAAAAACGGGTTCATGCCTTTATGGAAGATCAGGTTCTTCAGTTCTCCATTCAGGTATTCGGGGTAAGTAGTATGGATGGCCGTGGCTTCCCAGATCATGCCATCCAGGTAGACCGGGATATTATCATCGATAAAACCTTTACGGATGATCTCCTCCAGCACTAACATAACTTCCTGGCTTCTGCCCACTGCAAAGGCCGGGATCAGGACAGTACCGCCCCTAGCTATCGTTTCTTTTACGATATCCTTTAACCGGTTCTCAGCCTCCCTCCTACTGGGCTGCATATCCTTAGAACCGCCATAGGTTGACTCTGTGATTATGGTTTCTATCCTGGGAAATGAATTGACTGCCGGGTCGAACAGGCGGGTCTTCTCATATTTATGATCCCCGGTAAATGCAATATTGTACAGCCCGTCGCCCACATGGAAATGGACCACGGATGAACCCAGGATATGGCCCGCATTGTGCAGGGTAAGCTTCATATCCGGAGCAATATCGGTAACGTCGCCGTAATTAAGTGTAATGGTATGTTTCAGGGTCTCACGTATCATCGAGGATTCATAGGGTATGGTCTTGCCCTCCTTGGCAGCCACATCAATGAAATCCAGTTGCAGCAGGGCCATCAGGTCCCGGGTGGGAGGTGTGCAGTACACTGGCCCCTCATACCCGTACTTATACAGCAGGGGTATCAGGCCGGAATGGTCCAGGTGTGCATGGGTGAGCACCACTGCATCTATCTGGCTGATAGGCGATACCTCTGGTATGTACAGGTAAGGGGTGGCGTTATCATCAGAACCAACGTTCACTCCACAATCAATGAGTACCTTGGTCTCAGGGGTTGACAGCATGAAACAACTGCGTCCTACTTCCCGGCAGCCTCCCAATGCAGTGACCCTGACCCATTTATCCTTGGCCGATATTTCCCTGTGGATTGTCCTGCCAATGGTCTTGAGCAGGGCTTTACGTTCTTCTTTGTGGTCCCTGTTGTACTGTCGAATATTCTTTACAGTGGATGATTTTATAGGCGGGGTCCTTACCACCTTGGGTGTCCAGCCGATCTCCCTGGTAATCTCTCTGAGAGTGCTACCATGTCTGCCGATTACGATACCTGGTTTCTCGGCCTCGATTATCACTTCACCTGTATCAGGATCAAAATAATGACTTGTAATACCAGCATCTTCAGGTACGATCTTGCCGATCATTTCAATTACGACATCCGGATCTGCCAGTACTCCAGGGTCAGGCCTGACCACTAACCGCTTCCTGAGATCCTTTGCCAGATTACGGATGACATCACCGTTATCTGCCAGTTTTTTCGGTTCCGGGGTATATATTACAAGTTCCGGTCCCTCGAACTCTATAAGTGATATAGTCACTCCGGCTGGTAATTTTTTCGATATCTTTGCTTTTAGTTCTTCGAGTACCTGTTCTACCGACATGGTATTTACGTCCTGTGAAAAAATCAGAAAATGAAAATTTAAAAAATTAAATATATAAAAATATATTATGTATATGTAATGTTTCCTTAATGTTCAGGCCCTATAAAACATCAAGGAAAGCATCGCGTGTTTCTTGTATGACAGAATCCTCTATCTCGATATATCCTTCCGATGTGATCTTGGTAACCTTAATACCGTTCCCGGAAGCAGAATCCCGTTTCATAACGTTATGTAGTGCCCTGATTGCCAGGGTCACACCATCATCAATGGGCATATTCTCTTCGTATCTATCTTCAAGTATTCCGTAGGCAAATGGAGATCCTGAACCGGTGGCCACAGCTTTGTTCTCTTCAAGCTGGCCTCCGAGGGCATCAAGTGAATAGAGGCCCGGACCGTTCTTGTCCACTCCACCTATAACAAGCTGGACCATGAATGGAAAATACCTGTTTCCTGCAAGGATGTTGGATAGCAGGCTGGTAATACCTTTGATGGTCATGTTATCATGTCTGCGCATTTTATATAATTTTGATTCGACCTGCATTGTTTTTACAAGCCTTTGTGCATCTCCCACTGAACCGGCTGTGGTCATCCCCACAAGGTCATCTATCTGGTATATTTTCTTGGCATCTTTACTTGCGATGAAATGCCCCATAGTAGCCCGGCTTTCTGTGGCCAGGACCACGCCTCCACTGCAGACTAACCCAATAGTCGTTGTACCTTTAAGTTCGTTATCATTAACCATCTCTATACCTCATAGAAAAAATGAGAAAATCAGCTAACTTTCACCTTATATTTGTATCTGCCTATATAAGGGTTTTCCTGTTTTCAACTTTGCCTTTTTTAATTATAGCGATATTCACGGTCCTCTGCCTTGGCCCGTCCAGTTCAACAAAAAATATACGCTGCCAGGTACCCAGCACAAGCTCACCGCCCGTTACCGGGATAGTTTCGCTTGAACCCAGGATTATAGCTTTCAGGTGGGCATCGGCATTATTATCTATCCGGTCATGCTGGTAACCTGCTAAGGGAGGTATCAGTTTTTCAAGGAAATCCAGGATATCATGACGCAAGCCGGTCTCATTCTCATTTAGAATAATCGCGGTCGTGGTATGGCTGGTACTTACAACACATATGCCATTGACAATACCGCTTTTATGTATCTCACTCTTAACTTCTTGTGTAATATCCACCAGTTCAATCCGCTCGCTTGTCCTGATGTTCACTGTAAAACCTCTTATTGAGCAAATACCAGTGAACACTAAGTGTACTGAAGCTTGTAGGAAGCGAATTTCAGTGTAACCATGCTCACAATCATACAGGCAGAGAGTGAATACAGGATCGTTCCAACAGGTATAGCTGACAAGCCACCTGTCGCCGCATAGAGTATGCCGCCGGTAATGGACGTAACAATAAATGTAACAGCTATGGACGATGCGGCACCGCCTATAAGTGACCATGGATGAACAGCACCCCTGCCTTCAAAGAATGTCGTACCCAAGATGAACAATACTGCAAATATAAGGAATATCAAAGGTGCCGGCATTGGCAGACCTGTTTCAAACAGATATATTATGCCCAGCGCCACAGCGATCATGGCAAGGGACATACCTACCACAATTACCAGTGTCCTTAAAAAGTAATTCTCAAGATTAATTTGAATGATCCATCCCTCCAATTTAATGTAACATTAAATTATATTCAAAGGAGTATTTATTAATTTCCATGTAAATCGGGAGATTTTTTATTATTTCCTGGAATGGTTTATAGCCACAGAGTGCACAGAGAGCACAGAGAAAGCAATAACGCTCTGTGTTCTCTGTGGTTGATCTTCTTTGTCATGATCTATTTCATCTGGAATAAATTAAAAAGTCTCGAAAACCGCCAGGAATCATGCGTTATCTATTTTTTTGTCTCCTTGGGTTACTATGGTGTAAAAAGAGGATCGTCCCTGATAGCTTCTATGCATTCGTCCAGAGACATGTCAGGATAGACTTCAAACCACTTCGTTGTATGTCTCATATACGACAGGTTGAAATGGTCTCTTTCAACGTATTCCATCCGCGCAAATCTGGTTTCAAAGAATGGCTCTATGGCATTGGGTCCGGGAGAATGGTATTTTGCGCAAAAATAGAAATAGTTGCGATACCATTTCGTAAAGATATCTGTGATATAATTGAACCGCTCTTCCTGTGTATCCGGGTCAATGTTCCTGGGTTTTAAAACAGATTCAACAAGTTCATCGCATACCTGTTTCACCTCAATTTTCACTAACTCCGGAACTTTAGGTTTGGGAGCACTGGACGGGCTGAAGAACCAGCGTTTTTCATTTTTAGCCATGTAATCACCTTTTTTTGAAGATTTTAGTTACCTGTTACTCTGGACATCCATATCTTCATTCTGTACTACCTCTCTATTTGAAACTTTTTATTATTTGCTGGGACTATTCAGAAAACCGCAGAGAGCGCAGAGGCACGCAGAGAAAAACAACAACCCTCTGCGATCCTCCGCGTCCTCTGCGGTTAATTTTTTTGCCACGATCCATTTATCCAGAATAAATTAAAAAGTCACCACTATTTAAGCACCATGATTTCGCGTCTTCTGCGGCATCGGATGCGGCACAGACGCTGGCGGTTGGGTGGGTGCCACAATTTCATGGACTGCAGCGGGTTTTCCGGGCGAACCATAGTCAAGTACGGCGACTGTTGCGTGCGGTATGTGTATATCGCCGCCGCCCGGCCAGCATGTCGGATCATTGGAGTGTCGAGGGGGTGGTGGTGCCGTTGCGGCTTAGCGTCCGCGGGCTTGGGTCGTGTGCGCCGGGTGGGGATGTTCAGCGCTGGCAGGGAGTCTAGTTCGATGATTTTTAGTATGTGCGGGCGCATAAGGGTGATCAGGTGCAGGACGAATGGTCGATCAGGCTGAGATTCACAGGAAAGTTGCGAGCGGCGATGTTGAGGAGCGCAAAGATGGGGTGGAGCAACTATGCAGTAATTTTGCAGATTTGCCTGACAAGGATGAGGGATGGAAGGACCTGATTCGACTGACAGGGGATAAGGACAGCAATGTGTGTTTGTGTGTAGCAAATGCGCTCGGCTTTGTTTTTCAGCACGTTCCCGATAAGAATGCGGCATGGAAGGAGCTGATTCGACTAACAGGGGATAAGGACAATAATGTATATTTGTGTGCAGCAAATGCGCTCGGCTCTGCTTTTCAGCACGTTCCCGATAAAGATGCGGTATGGAAGGACCTGATTCGGTTGACAGGGAATGAGGACAGTGATGTGCGGTTGCGTGCAGCAAATGTGCTCGGCTCTGCTTTTCAGCACGTTCCCGATAAAGATACGGCATGGGAAGACCTGCATCGGCTGACCGGGGATGAGGACAGTGATATGCGGTGGGGTGCAGCATATTCGCTTGGCTCTGTTTTTCAGCACGTTCCCGATAAGGATGTGGCATGGGAAGACCTGCATCGGCTGACCAGGGATAAGGACAGTGATGTGCGGTGGGGTGCAGCATATTCGCTCTGCTCTACTTTTCAGCATGTTCCCGATAAGGATGCGGTATGGAAAGACCTGCATCGGCTGACCAGGGATGAGGACAGTGATGTGCGGTGGGGTGCAGCATATTCGCTCGGCTCTACTTTTCAGTATGTTCCCGATAAGGATGCGGTATGGAAAGACCTGCATCGGCTGACCAGGGATGAGGACAGTCATGTGCGGTCGCATGCAGCAGTCGCGCTTGGCTCTGCTTTTCTGCACGGTCCCGATAAGGATGTGGCATGGAAAGACCTGATTCGGCTGACCGGGGATGAGGATCGTTATGTACGGCTGGGTGCAGCAGATGCTCTCGGCTCTGCTTTTCAACACGTTCCCGATAAGGATGCGGCATGGAAAGATCTGCATCGGTTGACCATAGATGAGGACAGTGATGTACAATTGCGTGCAGCAGAGGCACTCGGCTCTGCTTTTCAGCACGTTCCTGATAAGGATGCGGCATGGGAAGACCTGATTCGGCTGACAGGGGATAAGTATAGTAATGTGCGGTGGGGTGCAGCAAATGAGCTCGGCTCTACTTTTCAGCACGTTCCCGATAAGGATGCTGCATGGAAAGACCTGATTCGGCTGACAGAGGATGAAGACAGTGGTATGCGGTGGCATGCAACATATGCGCTTGGTTCCGCCTTTCAGCACGTTCCTGACAAGGAAGAGGCATGGAAAGACCTGCATCGGCTGACCGAGGATGAAGACAGTGATGTGCGGCGGCATGCAGCAGATGCGCTTGGTTCTGCCTTTCAGCACGTTCCTGACAAGGAAGAGGCATGGAAAGACCTGCATCGGCTAACCGGGGATGAGGATATTAGTGTGCGGGTGTCTGCAAACCATTCTTTGGGGAGAACGTCCATATTTAAGGCAACCGAGGCAGAAAGTGAGGATGATTTCAAGAGTGAACTGAAAAACGCCATTGGATTTTTCGAGAGATCATCCCAGGAAGTGGCTTATTCCAATCCATCCAGTTTTTGTCTTCCGTTTTACAGATCGTTCTACATGATAGCGTTCGGGAAAGCAGGAGCAGAAGGTGAAGTACAGAGATATCTTGTCGAGGCAAAAAGCGCATCAAGAGGATCAAAAAGCAAAGAGATACTCCTCGAAGCCATAGAGAACCTCGCAAACGTGCTATCAGAAACTCAGAAGGTAACGGACTTCGGCGCCATAAAATCAGACCTCAACATATATAGACGATATTGCAACCGCGCCGAAGACTTGATTGGTGACGTAGCGGAGGTTGCACCCGGCGCGGCTTGGGTTTTGCAGCGCGGGTTTCCGAGAATCAATGATCAGACAAAGGAACTTATTCCAGAGATTCAGGAGACCGCAGAAGCGGTATGCAGAGAAACGCGGGGTACAATCACTCCGTATGAGCCGCTTGGAATGGAGGTCAACAAGTGGGCAGGAGAACTCTCGGATCGTGACTATCTGCGAAATGAAAAGAATGTATCAAGAATTAGTAACAGTCTAGGAGAGTTTTGCAACCTTCTTCCAGAGGGTGAAAAAGAGTACCCATGCAAGATTGTAGAAGAGATACGCAATGAGATTGAGCTTGAAGATAAATTAAGTGGCATCCCCATAGTTCTATCATATCTACTACCCAGTATCAAGTCAGAAATCCAAAACGCGGCTAAATCCATGACTGATGAAACGAGATCAGATAAACAACCTTCGCAAAAAACTGGTCATAGCACGACAGTTTTCGCCGGAGAAGGCAGCAATGTTACAGTGACACAAGCAGAAACGGGAAGCGGTGATGTCACCGTAACTAATGACGCCAAGGCAACTAAAGAATTACAGCAAGAGGAACACCGGATCGATCATCGGAAAAAAATCGCTATCGAGATCCTTGCCGCTATTGCAGTCAGTGTACTTGTAGCCATCCTTTCGCCTCGTTATTTGGAAAACTTAACACCAACAACTTCAACTCTTTTAGCGTTCATCGCTCTGATAATTCTCCTCGTAATAATCCTAACGCGGAATCGAGATAGAATAATCTGATTTCAATTGATACTTCCACCAAAAAGGTTCACCCGACGACACGCCCCCTGAACATCGAATAAGTATAGAACGCATAGTAATCCGGAAGATCCAGAATAAAATCCGGCGACTCAGCCAAACAAAGCCGCTGAAACTCAGCCCAGTCCCCTTCTGACAACTCATCCCCCACATCCACCCACCGCATCTCAATAAGCGCGGCAAGAGCATCACGCAGCTCCTCAGATAGCGGGGCGCAGACATCCCCCACGAATGTCCGGACCGTAACCTCCTCCATACCTGCACGACGAAACCACCCCATCATGCGCGGGAAATGAAGCTCAGGCGCCGTCCCCTCAACAAACGGGGCAATCCCTGAGGATGTCGCATTCAGATGTGCCTCAAGCACAGGGTAGCCCGGGAGCAGTTGTTGAGAAGACCATGCGATGATGATCACACTTCCACCGGGCTTTACCACCCGTGCAAGCTCCATTAGCAGCGGCAGGGGCTCTCCGGGCGCGTATCCTGCGCAGTTCGCACTCCACACCCAGTCGAAAGTATCGTCATCGAAGGGGAGGTTGTTCATGTCCCCCTCCTGAAAGGAGACCTGCTTAGAGATGCCTGCCTTCTCTGCAATGTCTCTCGCATAAACCAGGAATTCCGGGGACAGATCGATGCCTGTGACATGCCCTGCCTCTCCCACTGCCTCTGCAAGCAGCATGACCTGTAAGCCAATCCCGCATCCCACATCCAGCCCCCGGCTTCCCTGCGGGAGATTGAGTGCATGGATTGCACGGCGAAATATGGGTTCTTGCAGGGGATTTGTCACCATCAGGCTCTGCAGGTAACTATCTGTGCCAGTCATTTTCTTATCATCTCCAGCAACAAGTCCATTGATCATCAGCTATCTCCCCTAAGCACCTGCATCATACTCTCCCGATAATCCTGAAAAGCCCCCCTCCCCGCATCAGTCAGCCGGAGCATCGTATGCGGCTTTTTATCCACAAACTCCTTCACGATCTCAATATACCCCGCAGCCTCAAGCTTGCTCATGTGCGAGGACAGATTGCCGTGTGTTAGCCCTGTCTGGCGCATCAGGAAGAGGAAATCTGCGCTCTCGACAACGTAGAGGTATGCCATGATCATGAGCCTTGCAGGTTCGTGGATCAAGCGGTCGATTCCCGCGATTTGCTGGAGCTCTTGGCTGCTACCGGAATCACTTGCTGGCATCAAGCGCCCCCTGTAGTGGCAAGCGGATACCTGCGCAGGAACCTGGCGAAGATGAAAAGCCCGCTAATGAAAAGAAACCCCCCCATAAGCACCAGATATAGAATCAACCCGGTACGCCCGGAAGCAAAATCTGCCAGGGAAAAGAACAGACCCAGAACCACCGACAGTATTGCATATCCGGTATAACGGACGTTCCCGGATCTGGATTGCGCATGAGCAAAGGGTCCGACCAGGATCATCCCGAAGAACAATGGCGACCACTTCACCCACTGGGAATAATCTGTCACTTCACCAAAGATAGAGATAAGAGTGAACATGATCACGATAACTGCGACCTCGAAGAGAAAGACGCCTGTCAGGGCGTCCTTTGGATTTTCCTCATGGAATTTGACAAACCCGATTCTGGGATGGGTGTACCGCCTACGGATGGACTCCACAATCCTTCCGGCAAATACTATTAGCAATATGTAGAACGCAAAGATGGGGGAATAGAAGAACCCCCCGAATGTCATAAGGATCAGCCCCATCATGACTTCCATCAAGCCATCCTGCTGGGAATCGCGATATGCCTTTTTTTCTATCTCTTTCAGATTGAGATTCTGTGTCATTGTAATCACCTCGATATATTATCACAAATATATTTGCATTATATAATACTTTGCATTACAAAGTGATTTGAGGTAATAATGTATAGATTGCAAGCATCTCTGGCTGTACATGGCGATCCATGTTTGCCAATCATAAGTAAGGGTATTCGGACATACTGGAAAAAAGTGACTTTTAAATTTATTTTGGATAAATGGATCGTGGCAAAAAAGATTCACCGCAGAGGACGCAGAGAGGCGCAGAGACGTGTAGTTTTTCTCTGCGTGCCTCTGCGCTCTCTGCGGTTTTTTGAATAGTTACAGTAAATAATAAAAAGTCTAGAAAAAAAAGCAATACGGATAAAGTTTTATCCACCCATCTTTTTCATCATTTTCTGGATATTGAACTTGCCGCCCCGCAGTCCCTTGAATGCCTGCTGCATCATCTTGTGCTGCTTAATAAGAAGCCTGACATCCTCCTGGGATGTCCCCGAACCAATAGCAACCCTCTTGATACGGCTGCTGCCTATTATCTTTGGCTCTTCCAGCTCCTTCTCTGTCATACTATCCATAATGATCTTGAACTTTTCCAGGGTACCCTGGGTCGTCTGGAACTGTTCGTCAGAAAGGTCAGTTCCCTTTGGAAGCATGGGCATGTTAGGAAGCATCTGCATGATTTGCTTTATCGGACCCATCTTATTCATTGCCCCAAGTTGTTTATACATATCCTTGAGCGTGAATTTGCCCCGCATCATACTATCTATATCGAACTCATCCTCATCGATCACTTCCTGGGCCCGCTCGATAAGGGTCTTGATATCCCCCATTCCAAGCAGCCTGGATATGAACCTGTCAGCCTCAAATTTCTCAAAATCCTCTGGTCTCTCCCCTATACCGATAAAAGCGATCGAAGATCCGGTCTCTGATACAGCAGACAGCGCGCCGCCGCCTTTGGCAGTACCGTCCAGTTTAGTAATAACCACACCAGTGATGCCGATAGACTGGTTGAACACCTTTGCCTGTTCGCTGGCCTGCTGGCCAATAGCAGCATCGATAACCAATAGTTTCTGGTCAGGTTTGGCCATGGCAAAGATATCTTCCATTTCCTTGATCAGGTCACTTTCAAGAGCATGACGCCCGGCAGTATCGATTATTAACACATCGTAGCGGTCAACAGATTCCAGTCCGTTACGTACTATCTCCACAGCATCCTTATTTTCTTTCTCGCCATAGAACGTAACATTCAGACGGCTGCAAAGAGTACTCAACTGTTCATAAGCCCCGGGCCGGAATGTATCAGCACAGATCACTGCCGGTTTCAGGCCCTTTCGCTGGAAGAACCTGGCAAGTTTTGCCGTGGTAGTGGTCTTACCGCTTCCCTGCAGGCCCACCATCATGATCTTTTGTCCGGCAAGTTTAACATCGGTCCCCTGACCCATTATGTTAATGAGTTCATGATATACGATATTGATCACATGTTCCTTACCGCTCAATCCGGCAGGGACATCCTCTTTCAGGGAACGTTCCTTGATCCGCTGGGATAATTCCATTACCAGTTTGACATTTACATCAGCCTGGAGCAGGGCACGCTGTATCTCTTTAACGGCAGCGTTGACCACCTTTTCATCGATCCTGCCCGCTCCGGCTAATTTTTTAAGGGTATCCTGCAATGAGCTTCCGAGTTTATCCAGTACCATGATTATCTCTCAATAGTGAATGCCTTCAAAGAGTGTTCCCAAGATAGATAAATGTCTATCATTAGATGAAGAATGCAAAAGTGATCCAGGCAACCATTGAAAGAATTACAGAATGTTTCAACCCGGCCATGACCTCGCCTTCCCCCATCTGTCCGGCCACAAGTCCGGAAGAAAAACCCATTATCAATGATGCATGGAAGAACAGGCGCCTGAACATATCAGGATCGAAAACACCCATAAATTGTTCTGCTCCGCCGCCGACCGCGTTTGCTGATATACTGGCTTCTGACATTACCGGGATAAAGGAATACGAAAGAATACCAATTACAAACAGGAATACCCCGAATGACATGTAACTGATTACCACATAGATGATCATTTCACTTGCACGATCCTTTTCCATCATTTTAAGGACATAGGCATCCTTGGCAGCTACTTCCAGCACATCCGGTACGTTACCGCCGGCCCGGCTGGCTTGGTTGATCAAAGAGACTGAACGGTATATAAGCGGCGTAGCAACCCGGTCTGCAAATTTGTCAAGGGCATCTTCGAATGATATACCCCATGAAAGCATAGCATTGATCTTGGCAATCTCAATAGTGAGATCTCCATACTCACCTTTAGACACCGTGCCAACAGATTTTGTCAGTGTCATACCTGAGCGGTTCATCTCGGCAACGTCCCTTAGGAAATTTGGGAAATACTGTTCAATCCTTTTGACTCTGCGTCTTCTTAAATGATGAAGAAATCCGGGAGGGACTATGGCTATGAAAATCGTGAAAAGCAATACGTTATCAAATGCAGGTGTAAATCCTGTCTTCAGACCTGCGAGTACCAGGAAGATCAGGGCAATAGGTATACTGATCAATATTGCGTAAGCTGGTTCTTTTCTAATTTGCTGTTGGGGTGATTTTATGAAACGGCGGATTTCGATCCATTTTTTTGCAGCTTCCATCTGGAGAAGTACTTTATCCTTTTCAAGTAGGGGGTCATCTTCTGTAAACACTTCTTCATTTTCGTCAATTGTAATAGTATCCTCTGGAAGTGTTTCCTCTTTTTTATCAATGGTGTCTCTGTTCTCCAAAATATCACACCTCCGGGGTCATGCTATTGACAAGGATCACAAACAAGAGGCTTCCTACAGGTATTACCAGGTATATCAACAGGTACATGAGCATCAGGTTCATACCGCCCATAATGGTCATGACCGACATCATAACGATCAGGAACAAGGGTCCTGCCACAAATGCGGTCACATAGGTCTCAGCTATTAATCCGAGTGTATCAAGGAACTCCTTTTGTTCCCGCTTGCTTTCTATAACGAACTGTTCTGCCTTAAGCTTTAAAAATGATTCCAGGTCACCACCGGAAGATACGATGGTTATTGCGCCCTGTAAGAATTCCTGCATCCGATATGATGGTGTAGTAGATGCCACATTCTTCATGGCCTGGACAAGATCATTGCCCAATACTTTGATATCCCTTACCACATATGAAGCCTCTACTGCAGCTTCCCCGTAAATCTTGTTCTTGGCAAGACTTGAAAATATGTCCACAGGAATGACACCAGCGCCTGACATTGCAGACATGTAATGTACAGCATAAGGAAGCATCGTGTCAATACTCCGTTTCCTGTTGCTGTTAATCAGCTTTGGATAGTTCAGGAATGTAATAAATGTACCTACGCCGAAAATACCCGTGATAACGACAACGGAAATAATCTTTAATGTCAGGTTTCTATATTCATTGAAACCTTTAAAAATATCAGTGATAAATGAACGGGTAAAAATAATATCCGGTGCGCCGAAGGCGGATACAACTAAAATTGCAAATAACAAACCCACCGCCACCATTAACAGTGAACATAAAACCGCCAGGGAAAGATACATATCAAAACTGATATTGAATCTTGTCTTTAGCAATTCCTGCCTGAGGTCAAAATACTTGGCACGTCTCTTACTGAAGTAGCTACCAAATAAACGGTATGAATATGAGGTAAGATACCTAACTACCATATAATTCCTTCCTCACGATTTCCATCAGGGTGTCAGGTTCACGATAGTAAGTTACGACTATCTTGGCAACATCCTCGTAATGCTTCACGTTCTTCATCCGCGCCCATTCCAGGATTTCCTGCCTTTTCTTTAATTCTTCCTTGATGCGATCATCATCCCACCCACGGCTATGCATCACAGATTCCACTATATAGGACCTACCTGAATAAGAAAATTCGTCCTTTGAGGCCGACCATGTGAACACCTCATTTGTTAATAATTCACCTGTCCTGGGATCGACACCCACAATCTCAGTTATGGATTTGGCCCTTCGCACTCTTTGTTCACCAATCCTTACCTGGACCTGTATAATTATCAGGTCAAGGGCCTGTAGCATTATCCTGGGAACATTGATGGGGGGATTTTCAAGCCGGTGTACTACAGACTGTACGGAATCCGCATGCATGGTTGAGAAAGTAGTATGACCGGTACTCATAGCCTGGAACAGGACATAGGCTTCGGCACCTCTTACTTCACCTACAAGCATGTATTCAGGCCGCTGCCTTAAGGCTGCCCTTAACAGGTCATACATATCGATGGCCCCGGTTTCACCTCCGGTAAAAGTATCTCTTGTTACACCTGCAATCCAGTTGGGATGGGGAAGGTTCAACTCCCTGGTATCTTCGATGGATACGATCTTAGTCTCAGGTGCGATAAACAAAGCTACTGCATTCATGGAAGAGGTTTTCCCTGATGCAGTACCTCCGGCAAAAATGATGTTCTTGTTATTTTCAGCAGCCAGCCAAAGGTATGCCATTGTTGAAGTTGAGTAGGTATGGTAGTCGATGAGATCAGGTGGGGTTAGCGGGCTTTCCTTGAATTTCCTTATGGTAAAGGAACTCCCCCTGGTTGTTACTTCTCTTCCAAGGGTCAGTTGTATCCTTGAACCGTCTGGCATTGTAGCATCGAGTAGAGGATCTGCTATGGAGATGTGCCTTCCGCAAATCTGTGCGATACGAACAACAAAGGCATCAAGTTCGTTCTCATCATTAAAAGAAGTGTTTGTTTCTACTGATTCGTACTTCCTGTGGTACACGTACAATGGTGTATGGGGCCCATCACAGGAAACATCCTCAAGGTATGGATCATGCATTATGGGATCGATCTTTCCATATCCCATGAATTCGCTGTAGATATGGTATAAGATCTTTGTAAAGGACACCGTGTCTATTTTTATCTGGTAATCCCATAGAATATCATATACTTTTTCCTTGAGGTATTTCTTTGCACCGCTCTCTTCAAGCTCTTTAAGGTTAGCATCAAGTGTTTCCATGAGCCTTGTTTTTATTTCAGATAACAGTTCTTTTTCTCCCGGGCTCATTTCAGGTTCAAGTACTTCATAAAGGTAAGTATGAGTACCCGGATTATATGAAATTCTGATATAAGAATAAGGTTCATTTACAGGATATAATTCGACTTCCTCAAGAGAATAATCATCATCTAATGTAAGTTCGACCAGTGCACCGTGTTTTTCAGGATCATATTCCTCCAGCACTATCCTTTCTGGCTGGAAATGATTGACAACACGCTGGATCAAATTTGGTTTTTCAATAATTTCTTCTTCAACCTCAGGTTTGACAACCTCTTCTTTCTCTACGTGGGTGATCTCCATCAGGGTCTTCTCCCAGACAGATTCGACAGATTCGGGCAGCATTACCCTCCTGTGTTCAATGACACGGCTGTCGCCAAGGCGGGTTCTCAGCGTCTCAATGTCCAGTTTATTGCCACCGGGCATAATCAGGTCTGTTAATAATTTCTCTTTTTCACCTGTTTTTTCTGTTAGGTCCTTTATTTTGGACTCCTCATCAACTTCTTCTTCATCGTCAGTTTTTTCTTCACCAGATGTTTCGTCTGCTACATCACTAATAATCCGTGTATCTTTAAGGGGCTTCAATTTCTCATCTGAATTTTGTTCATTTTCACCCTTTTCCGTGTTATTCATTTTACACTCATCCCGCCGAAATAATTTCAGATATTTTCAATCATTTTTACCTATGTTAAATACAATATGCTAAATTAATAGTTCAATAGTTACATATATAGTAGGTAATATGTTAAATTTTTTCATCTTATATTTAGAGATTATTAAGTACTTATAAGTAACGACAATTATAATATTAAATCCTTATGTCTGATAATCTACATTTAGCATGTAGGGAACTTATTCTTCAGATAGTACAGGGAAATATCGATTCTGAACTGGAATTGAACAGACAAAAAAAGACTGTGAGTGCAAAATATAAGTTTAACGGGTTGCCGAGCAATGCCGAAATCCTTGCCAAGGCCCTTCCTGAAGAATATAATAAGGTCATTGAAATGCTGCAGCTCAAACCTGTGAGGACCATATCGGGCGTGGCTGTAATAGCGGTTATGACTTCTCCTGCACCTTGTCCCCACGGCGTCTGCCTGCCATGCCCTGGTGGCCCTGATTCAGAATATATATCGCCCCAGAGCTATATGGGAGAGGAACCTGCTGCAAAAAGGGCCATACGGCACGACTTTGACCCTTACTTACAGGTTGCAGGGCGCCTGGAACAGCTTACACAGATAGGTCATCCTGTGGATAAAGCTGAACTTATTGTAATGGGCGGGAGTTTCACTTCCAGGAGCTTGTGTTACCAGGAATGGTTTGTCAGGCGTTGCATTGAGGCCATGAACGATTTCGGGGTACGGCCCGATGCTGGTAAGTTCAGATATATTGATGACGTGCAGGCCGAAAATGAAAGCGCTGTAGTACGTAATGTTGGTATTACCTTTGAGACGCGCCCGGACTGGGCAACCAGGGATGAAGTGGATCAGATGCTGCACCTGGGTGGAACCAAGGTTGAGATCGGGGTGCAGAGTACCTATGATTTTATCCTGGGCAGGATCAACCGGGGGCACGGGGTCCATGAAACTGAACTGGCAAACAGGGTGCTGAGGGATTCTGGTTTCAAGGTTGGTTTTCATATGATGCCGGGCCTTCCTGGTTCATCTTTGGATATGGACCTTCGAATGTTTGGGAGATTGTTTGAGGATGAGCAGTTCATGCCAGATTACCTGAAGATTTATCCCACGCTGGTCACGCCAGGGACCGGATTGCATAAACTGTGGGACTCGGGTGGATATCGTGCCCAGGAGGTTGAGGAGGCGGTTGAACTGATCGCGAATATTAAAGCCCTGCTGCCTCCCTGGGTCAGGCTGCAGCGGGTGCAGCGTGATATACCTGCGTGGCAGATCCAGGCAGGTGTGACAAAAAGCAACCTGAGACAACTGGCAGGGGAAAGACTTGCACAAAAAGGAGGGAAATGCCATTGTATCCGGTGCCGTGAGGCGGGTCACAAGGGTCTTAAGGGTATCAAGCCCGGACATGTGGAGATGATATCCCGCTCATATCGTTCATGCGGCGGGGATGAGCATTTTATCTCATTCGAGGATACTGAACATGATGTGCTGGTAGGGTTTATCAGGTTGAGGTATCCCGGTGCTCCGCACAGGCCTGAGCTTGAGTGTGCGGCCCTGGTGCGGGAACTCCATGTTTACGGGCCGCTGGTGGGTGTGGGGCTAAAACCGCAGGCAAGGGAATGGCAGCACAGGGGATATGGGGAAGAACTGCTGGCTGAAGCTACAGAAAGGGCCGGACAGGCAGGTTATACTAAACTTGCAGTTATCAGCGGGATAGGTGTGAGACCCTACTACCGGAAACTGGGTTTTGAGCGTGACGGACCTTATATGTCCAGGTTCATATAGGGGGGATTGGTCGATGACGATTGGGGTTACCTGGGCATGTCTGTGAATATTTTAAGACAGGAAATAGCCGGACAAGATGGAAAACCGGGAGAGATTTTTTAATTTATTCTGGATCAATGGATCATGGCAAAAAAATTAACCGCAGAGGACGCAGAGAATCGCAGAGGGTTGTTGTTTTTCTCTGCGTGCCTCTGCGCTATCTGCGGTTTTCTGAATAATCCCAGTAAATAATAAAAAGTCTCAAACCGGGCGCCAAAAATATAATATAATAGATCATAATAAAAAAAGAAGAGGTATTCGACATGTTGATCCAATATATTAATGCTGCACTTGAACATGCCAAATATGAAATAATAGATGACGAAGAACCGTATTATGGCGAAGTGCCAGAACTTCAAGGTGTATGGACTAGCGGAAAGACTCTAGAAGAATGCAGGAAGAATCTTGAAGAAGTGATCGATGAATGGATAATAATCAGATTAAGGAAGAGATTGCCGATTCCTCCCATTGGAAATTTCAATATCGAAACCATGGGAGAACTGGCAGTTGCCTAAACTTACTCCAGTGAGTTGGAATGTTTTAGTCAAACGCCTTAATAAGCTGGGTTTTGAAGGTCCTTACTCTGGTGGGAAACACCCGTTTATGGTAAAAAATGATCTTGTTTTAACAATTCCAAATCCTCATAAGGCTGTAATTAGTGTGGATTTATTATCAAGAATATTAAAAGAGGCAAAAATATCTAGAGAAGAATGGTTGAATAACTAAAATAAAATTGTTCGTTTGTCACTAAACGAGGTTCAAAATGCACATAATTGCAGAAGAAATTCGGGACTCTAAAAAAGAAAGACGCTGAGGGAGAGATTCGAACTCCCGTGGCGCAGTGCACCACCGGTTTTCAAGACCGGCGCCGTGGTCCGCTTGGCTACCTCAGCAAGGTGGTTTCAGGTTGGATCAAATATAATTGTAGGAGAGGGATTACTCCTCTCCAGGTTCTTCTAATTATTCTGAGTCTTCCGGTTCATCTGATTCGGATTCATCAGATTCTTCAGCTTCTGATTGCTCCTCTTCTCCAGGATCAGGCTTCACCAGTTCTTCTGTATAAGTCTCAACATATAACACTTCTGTCAGTTCAGTATATTTCAACATGTCCAGTGCCAGCTGTGCTTTAGTGTTCAACCAATGCTGAGAATAATTAAATTCCAGTGGCACGTTGACCCTGGCAACAGTACCATCGATCTCAATGTCCATTTCCTGGGACATATAAAGTGCACCAAGGCCAACTGCTTTTTCCTTCAGGTCCTCAAGCACAGCTTCGATCTTGTAATCATATGTTATTATCTGGCCTGCCATAGGGCTGTTGAAATCCAATCTGGCATGGCGTCCCATGACCTTAAGCACTTTACCCTGTTTGCCTTCGTATTGAACCATCATCCCTACCTGTGGTTTTTGTTCAAAACGTTTAAGAGGTAAATCCCTTATCAGCTTGGAAAGGTGTACACCAAAAGCTTTTTCCGGAGGGATTGAAACCGTTCCTTCATAGCCTGTTTCATGTTCTTTTATGTCCTCCTCCAGACCGGAGATCATCTGGTTCACACCAATAATGATCACATCGCCACCGTACCTGCCATTGGGATTATATATATTATGGACCTTTGCCACCTCTTCATTTGTAGTATCAAAGATAGTACCGTCCTCAAGCTTACCTGTGTATGATATTTTAATAAAATCTCCTTCATTGATCGTCATGATAATTACACCGGGGTCTAAGATAACGGGATTGGTAAAAAACATTTCCATGCCGTATCATAAAAGTTTACAACAATTGACGACATAAATGGCCGATAGAAAAGTCTTAAATCAATTCATTCCAATAAATCTTTCAGCCGGGGATAGCTATGGATGAAATAACAGAAATATATGAGAAAGTAAAAGACCGCATGAGTATGGAAGATTTCCTTGCCCGGATGGAAGAAAAGAAACACCTCCTGGGCGGCCTTCCTGATGATAAAACTCTTGCAACCCTTGTGATCTACGATATGGGCGAGTATGATGATAAGGTAAAGATCGGACAGGTAACACTTGATAATTCTAATGTTACGATAGTGGGCAAGATCGTGGCGTGTTCAGATGCCAGGGAATTCAATCGTGAGGACGGTTCCACAGGCAGTGTTGCCAACCTGACAGTTGCGGATGAAACTGGTTCTATCAGGGTCGTGCTATGGGAAAGTGCTGCAGACCTGGTACAGGTAGGAGAGATCGTGTTTGGGGATGCAGTCCAGGTATCCGGTTTTGTCAGGGAGGGGCGAAATGGTCTTGAGGTCAGTGTTGGCAGGGGCGGCAGTGTGGATAAAGTGGCCATGAATGAAGAGATTGAGGTAAGGACCAAACCCTACCGTATCGAGGAGATAAAAGCGGGTATGAGCGATATACACCTGGTAGGAAAGATACTGGACATTGCAGATACCAGGACATTCCAGCGAAAGGATAATTCTACTGGCAAGGTCAGGAACCTGACACTGGGCGATCCCACAGGTAAGATCAGGCTCACGTTATGGGATGAAAATGTGGAACATATCGAACAGTTGAACCCGGGTGACACCATAGAAATAACCGGAGGCTATTCAAAAGAGAATTCCTTCAACAACCAGGTAGAGATCAACCTGGGAAATAACAGCTCAATAAAAAAGACCAGTAAGCAGGTGGAGTTCAGTGAGAAGATCACCCTCATTGGTGATATCGAGATCAATGAGTCATACAGCATTATAGGATATGTTACAGGGCTTGATGAACTGAGGGAATTCCAGCGCAAGGACGGCTCAACCGGCAGGGTAGTGAACATCCACTTATCAGATGATTCAGGCAGGATAAAGGCTGCACTCTGGGATAAGCAGACCGAGATCATACATGAGGTAGACATCGGGACTAAACTGCAGGCGACCGACTGCTATGCCAAGTCAGGATGGAATGACGAAGTGGAATTGAGTGTGGGTGAGAGAAGTACAATAACAATACTTGAAAAATAAAAGATTTATCGGGACCTGACTTTTGCCTTTTTTGCTTTTTTCAGCTTTTTCTTGTCCATCTTGGTCCTGAACTCACTCACTTCTTCTGTAGTCTCTTTCTTTTCCCTGTAAAACATAAGACCCGCAATTAAGCCAAAAACCACGATAAAAAGAACACCATAGAACTGGAACTCGGTCAGCGGACTGAAATCAGTGTGCTTGAACATGAACTTATCAAGTATCCAGATAACAGCAGTGGATATTACTGTCAGGATCAGTGAGTATAGCAGTGCAAGTAAGTCCTGTTGTGAAGCCCATTTTTCGATTTCTGCATTCATTTTGTTTTATCTCCTCATCCTTTATTGAAGGCTTTTATGTAAAAAAACTTTTGTATTTATTTTGTATGACCTGCCCTACCTATCTCGCAGGTTCTATTCTTTGTCCCTTTCAATTATGAATGCACCCACATAGCTGCATTCCTTGCACTGGTACTGGACACCGGTCTTAAGACCCATGTAATATGTGACGTTTATCGAATTGCACTGGGGGCAGACAAGGACAGAATCAGTCCTCTTCCGGGCTTCCTCCTCGATCTTCCTGTCAAGTTCATTGAAATCCTCAGCATCTTTATGTACAATCATATTGCTACTTTTTTATTGTGAAGGTAAATGTTATACCTTTGCCTTCCTTGCTTTCTACCTCGATTGTACCTCCATGCCCTTCAACAATCCCTTTTGCGATGGTAAGACCCAGGCCTGTCCCTTTGGTATTGTTGTATATATCATTACCCACGCGATAGAATTTTTCAAATATTTTTTCAATATCATCAGTTCCCAGTCCAATTCCATTATCTTTTACAGTGGCCTGTATATACTGGTCAAGTTCCACGATGTCAATATCGATCCTGCCCCCCCATGGAGTGAATTTCAGGGAATTGTTCAACAGGTTTACAAATACGGATACAAGGGCATCCTTATTTCCAGTAAAGCCGGGCAGGTGTTCGGGAATGGATGTGTAAATACCTATTCCCAGGTCATAGGCGTTTTTCTCAACAGTCTCGATAGATGTACTGATAACTTCATGTAGATCTACCTCTTCTTTCTTGAAGTTCATCATACCTGATTCGATCCGGGAAAGATCCAGCTGGTCATTGACCATACGTGTCTGGCGGTCAACATTTCGAAGTATCTTTTCAATCAATTCATCTTTATCGATCAATTCGTTCTCGTCAGCATCTTTCAACAGTTCGGTTGAAGTCTTTATGGCAGCAAGGGGCATTTTGAGTTCATGCGAAACCATGGAAACAAAATCTGATTTCAGTCCATCCAGTTCCTTAAGCTTCTGGTTTGCCTTTTCCAGGAATTCATTGGACTGCTTGAGTTCATAGGTTTTATTGTGAACTTCAACTTTCAGGGATCTGTTCCAGCTTGTAAGCAGCAGGATAAGGGAGAATCCACCCAGCAAGGCGATGCTGGCAGAGAATAATACGAGAACTGTATGCTTCAATAATGCCGGATGTGTAATTTCTTCAACTTCAGTTGCAGGGCTAACGACTGCCACTGACCATAACCGCCGCCGCCACTCTATGGGTGAGAATGCTATCATCTTGTTTTCTGAAGTATTGTTTTTTCCATTCAGGGTAAATTCTGCAGTTCCTTGTGACCCGTTCAACTGTTCTTCTATGATGTGCATCCATTTTGGATTTGATTCATTAAGCATATCAAAATAATTATCTCCTGCAGTATATTGCCCGGACCCATCATACAATACCTGTGTGTTCCTGTCAACAAGATATACATAACCGGAAGAATCGTAAGGTTCGAGATATTTTTCTACCAGTGTAGACATCTGTATTATCCCCAGTATGGTTCCTTTATGCTCCTCTCCATCAAAGATCGGGATCCAGATAAACGAACCAAGACCATCTTCAAAAAGACCAACCGGATTCGTACAATATGTATCCCTGGTGTCCCTGGCATGTTCAATTGGATATTCCCTGTTATTTTCATACAGGTCATATCCAATAGGAACATTCTCTTCAGGATAACCTGCAACAACCACACCACTGGCATTGATGTACTCCAGGGCATAATAACCTGTGCTACCTTCGTAGATATCAATAAATAATGCCTGGAATTCCTCAGGTGAAGCATTTGCATGGTTTCTGGCTATTGATTCTGTTAATTCAACTTTTTCATTCAGGAATTCCTCTACACCAGTTGAAAACTGTTCGGCAAGGAGCAATTGTTGTTTACTGAATTCCTGCTTTGCAACTTCACATACATCATTGTGGGTTTTTATTCCCATAAAGATAATTAAAAGTAAAAAAAGGACACTAATAACTGCGATTGCGAAAATTACTTTTTTTTCATGTTTTTCCATTAGTGAAAAATTTTCTTCCTTTTTTATTGTGATACCACCATAATGTAGGTCAATCCAATAATCGGGTTAATTGCTCAATTTCTTTAATGATGTATTGAATCATCAAAGTTTTGAAAAAATACGCCTAAAAGTATGACTGGTTTTCACTCTTATCATTGTTCATGATCAGGATGTTTCCTGTTTAAAATTACTATTTATCGCTTTCGATGTGCCAGTATTTCTTCAGACATCTGCTTTTTAAGACGCATAAAGTCTATATCAGAAAGACCCACCACTTCCAGCACGCCGTCCCTTAAGAAACATGGTTTGGTGATCTTGCAGCACCATGCCATGCTGCCGAAACAGGTACTATCCCCATATTCCAGGAGTGTGCCCTCCACTATTTGCAGTTTCAGCTTTGTAAACTCCTCGGCTGACATACCGATCTGGTTAAGGGCATTGTGAACTGCACAGGGTTTTACTGGCAGGCAGCAAAAAGCCAGTGCCCGCAGGTCCCCGCCGCCGCATATGTGCTTTGGTGAATTATACCAGCCTGTGGTCATCTGGTATGAGGTGATCTGGTCCACAAGGAACCGCAGGGTGTTGGGTTCTTTTAATACTGCCCTGGCAGCAGAGACCATATCAGCACCCCTGGAGAACATGGACTTGGCTGCAGAATAATCAACGATCGAATTGTTACCAATAATAAACAGGGATGTAATGTTGCGTATCCTTTTTATGAGATTGACGTCAGCCCCATTTCTGCCCACGGCATCGATATGGATGATATGGGCACCCGCCTTTTCAATCATATAGGCAGTCATCAGGTCGTCAACCACATTGGCCCTGATCTTGACTGAGACTACAACTCCTGTACCCTTGACCGCCTCAATGATCTCGCGCAGGGTATCAGGATGTTCCAGCAGGGATTGACCTGCGCCCAGTTCCATGATCTCGGGCTGGCGGCAGTGTGCATTTATTTCAATACCTGCCCCGTATTTTTTTGCGATACGGGCAGCCTCGACATATGCATCGATATCTGCCGCCCTGACATTAACAAGGACAGCACAATCATCAGGGTTATCAGTAATTGTTTCCAGTTCAGATGTCAGGAATTCCATTGGTGAATCTGTTACGAACTCACTGCGCCCGCGCTGGGCAATTCTTTTTGCAGCATCGTTTGTACTATCATCCAGGTTATAACCGCCCAGTACCACCAGTCCGGCATGGTCAGTGAACTGTTGTGCAAAATTGCTGTTGGTAATACCTGCCATAGGGGCAAGAGCAATAGGGTTTTTTGGAGTAAGATATCCGATTCTCAGATCGAATGGTTCAATCAGTTCTGTGTTCAATTGTGATTCCTCACAGGCAATGTGAATGGTAATTCGAATTTTTTCAGGAATCTTCCAGCTTGTTTAAACTATAAAAGTCTTACTGGAATCGATCAGCAAATCGAAAATATAAGTGATTATTTGTTAATTATTGCAGGAGTGATGTATTTTCCATTCTTATATCAATATGGTAATAGAGAACATACCTACAACAATTATTGTCATGAACAACCCGATATATACGATCGGATTCCATGCCAGCACCTTGCGACCGTCCAGTACGCTGATCGGCAGCATATTGAATCCTGCCAGCAGCAGGTTGATGATCACACCCCAGCGCCCGATATCGTACAAAAACCCTGTATCACTTAACAGCGGCATAAAGGCAAAAGCCAAAAACAGGTTCATCACAGGACCAGAGGCAGCGATCTTACCGTATTGTTTTTTGTTTATATGAGGTCCGAATATCTGCACGGCCCCGGGTGCTGCAAACAGGATACCGATCTGCCATGCCATGTAAATGGCAAGCAGCAGCATCCCGAAACTCATCCTGAACTCGGCCCATGCACCGTACTGCTGGGCAACGAACTTATGCCCCATTTCATGGAAAATAAAGGATATACCCACCGTGACCAGGGAGATTATGAACAGGTCGGTGATATTCGACCCCAATATCTGAGAAGACCCCAATATCTGAGAACTCGTGGGCCTTCTATTACCCAGTTCAATCCATGCGATCAAAATGGCGAATGCATAGGATATTGCCACCCAGGCAATGAACAGATGTTTTAATTCAGTACTGCTTGTATTGAATATGGCCATTTTTTTCGAGCGCACGGTCTGGAAATGTACTTGTTCAAGGCCGCTCACCTGGGACTGTTCAATTTCAGGCATAGAAAGAACCTATGAGGATACTATGATTTAATATTTTTCAACGTATAGGAAAGTATAAATGCATTTCGATATCAACATAGGTAATTTTCTTAGTTTCAATCAAATCTTTTGACAGGATTTACAGGATTGACAGGATACGATCCAATCCTGTATATCCTGTAAATCCTGTCTGAAATTTTCATTTTCTTGACTTTGTATCTTCAGGTATGTCTTAATTTGCACAATCCTAAAGAAAATCCATTAGCCTCTTCTGGTTCATCTTCTTATCCAGCAGTTTTGATTTGGGTCGCCACACCTCGCTTACGGTATTTATCCGTAAAGACATATCATTCAGTGCATCGTTAACGGAATCAAATCTCACCGGGACCGATGACACTGCTTCCCTTGCAGCTTCCCTGACCACCCATACCCCCAGGGGCGCCCAGTAATCTGGCGTAATTTCCCTGATCGCGAACACATTGGCACTGCGGCGCATCCGGTGCAGGTGCTCAAGCACAGGCAGTCGTGCCGCATAATACCCGCCGCCCAGGTTCGAGTATCCTTTCTTGCCGCCATAGTCCTCCCAATCCGATTCTACCGAAGTTGCCCCGGTTGACCATACAGCCTTTGGCATCCATATCTCTATTAATTCGTACGCAAAGGCACCTGGAAATACCAGTATCTCGAAGTGGTTCCCGTGCAATCCCCCGCTGTACAGCAGGATATCATTCACCTCAGGGAAATATCGGATCTCATCGATCAACATCTTCCCGACCATGTCATCTGTGGCAGTGATGGACCAGCGGGTAGGCACGATCTTGCGCTGTTTTCCCAGCAGTCCGATAGAAAGCAACCTGTTAATGTGATCCACAGTGATATCTGCGTTATAGAGTTCCTCGATCTCATCCACAGCCCTGGCATCGGTATCACTTACTGCTTTATCCACCTGCCTGGGTACCACTGGGTTCTGGGCTATATCCAGCTTTGTAACCTCTCCGGCCGGGCCCATGGGCGAGAGTACGCCATCGAAACGCAGTCCCACACGGGGCACCTTGCTGAACCACACCTCTGTATCTACAGGTTTTTCAGATAATGCCAGTTCCTGGGTCTTGTGCAGCATGGTATCAGGATTTGAAGCATCCTTGACATTGAATTTCATATTTGACCTGACCAGGCTGGACCTGAGTCCCACGATATCCCTGATACCTAAGTTGTTCCATGAGCCCGGACTGTCATAGACAGCAGCATCACTGGCCGTGACCTCAGGCGGTATCAGTGGTCCCGCAGATACCTGCGGATACCCGTACCGTCCTACAAAGACCGAGGGTGGAGATGCACCAAAAATGTTATCAGAAAGCTTGGCAGTTGTGCCAAGTGACTTGAACCTCTCAAGTATGGGGCAGGCAGGACGGCCGCACAGCCCCTTACCTTTACAGGATACACACAGCGAAGGCATGTTCAGATATATGGGAGGGCGGATACATTAAAGGATGTGATTGTAAGGGATGTGATTGGTCCGTGGTATCAAATTCATTATTTGAATCAGAATCCGTATTTTCCAACCAGGGGTACAAACACGACCCCACCCATTGCTTCTTTTTTTACGCCGTTTGATTTCGTGACCAGGTAAAGTTCCTGCATGTAACGGCCCACAGGTATCACCATCTTTCCACCTGCTGCCAGTTGTTCGACCAGGACCTCAGGCACTTCAGGCGCAGAACACGCCACAGATATCCTGTCAAAAGGAGCAAGTGCGGGCAATCCCTCGCTGCCGTCCTCGATTATGACAGTTACATCTTCATATCCGGCATTGGCCAGGTTTTTTCTTGCAAACGCGGCCAGTGATGGGATACGTTCAATTGTATATACATGTCCGCCCGGACGGACCAGTTCAGCCATGACAGCAGCATGATATCCGCAACCCCCTCCCACTTCCAGCACCTTTTGCCCAGGCTCAAGCTCCAGCAGGTTACACATTATGGCAACCATATGTGGTGCGGATATGGTCTGTCCCTCCCCGATCGAAAGCGGATTGTCCGCATATGCGAACCTCTGCTCACTTTCATGCATGAAACTGTGCCTGGGCACACGTACCATTGCATCAAGAACCCTATCCCGGATTTCCGGATACCTTGATCTTAATCCATTTATTAGTTGCCTTCTTTCCTTTTCAAAGTCCATGTTGAAGGCCCCCGTGGTTTGATTACAGGTCCGCCAAAACGGGGTTTACCAGGTCTTTTTTTACCGGTCTTTTTGTAATCCCTTAACCATTCCATCCGTTCTGAGGAGTCGGCAAAGATACGTTTGATGTATTTTGCCATAACACATTCCCCGTTCCTTTTAAAGAATTGCCCATCGCGTACCTTTATCTTTTTTATTACGAACCTGTTAGATCCTGAAGACAACATTTCCCCGATTGTGAACTCCCGTTCACCAGGCACTTCCATTTCAATAGATTCTGTCTGCCAGCCTCGTGTGATGGATATCTTGGTCGTGACTGTATCCGTATGGCGGGTCCATATTGTATCGATCTCATCGGCCCTGGCACTATTTACCCGTTTGTCGCCTGATTCAATTGATGTGACCAGCACAAAACTGGCTTCGCCTTCGGGTCCGCTTTCCACTATGAACTCATCATCCACGGATATGATCTCATCACTTTCCTGGACAATTGTACTTGTAGTGGAGCTATCGCCTGCACTGATAACTACCCTGATATTTGTTTTCTTCTTTTTTTCTGAGTAATAAGGATGGATTGTACCACACAGTGTACATTTTATCAATATGTCAGGTTTTTCTTTCAATATATCGTGGGGCACAGGTTCATGTGGTGAACAATTGGGACACTGTGCCTGAATAATCTCATGTACCATTCTACTTTCATACCTCAAATTCTAATAGTGCTGAATGATAGTAAACACTTCGATGCCAGCAATAATTTTTAAAAAAAATATTTAATGTGAGATAAGTATAAGAATTGCAAATGTATTTTCTTTCGTATGGCTTCTGGGTACTATAAAATTCTTAACTTGCACCGGGTGCATCTGCATCTATCTGCGGTTCTTTATTCACTATAGAATGAACCATTTACGTTCAATTACCTGGAATAAAAATCAGGTCGGCTGTTTGAATATCAGTGCCTTCCAGTTCGGCATTGCCCATTTCCACAAATATGAATTTGGCACCCCTGACGTCCATATTCTTTAGGTTGGCATTACTCAGATCTACAAAGACCAGGACGGCCCCCTCCAGGTCAGCACCTTCCAGGTTCGCCCGATTCATATCTGCAAAAATCAATCTGGAATCCTCCATTCGGGCACCACTGAAATTGGCATCGCTCAGATCGACGAATACCCGAACCATACCGTGATGATCAGCACCGCTCATGTCCTTGTCATTCAAGTCTTCTGCCTGGTGCCCGACAGGCCAGGAATATGCAATTGCAGTGACTCCTATGACTATGACGATCCCCAGCAGGACAAACAGGATGTATTTGCTTTGAGAATCACTGTGTGTTGCCAGAACGTCCAGGCCGATAAGAATAAGGATCACAGGCCAGAAACGCCATACTGTACCCCACACAATCCCAGCGGGAGCATTCCTAAGTTATTCAACAGCAGTAATAGGCCGATCATAACCAGGATTAAAGGACCCAGGATCCCGGTTCGCTGATTCATTCATCTCACCGCGCGTTTAAAGAGCAGTCCTATACCGATCAATATCAATAGCAAAGACCAGAAAAGATCGGAACGCACCCAACTTAAAAGGTGAAGACTTTCCAGCAGGAAATAAGCACCCAGCAGTATCAGGATTACACCCAGCCACTGGGCATGTTGGGTTTTTTGCTGTGTGGGTGTCTCATTTTCCATCTTCTCAACAGTCCCTTTCACCTGTTCGGCCATATCCTGTACATTTTGTTCGATTACATCTTTTTGCGGCAGGTCTGCCTGGTCTTCTACCGGCATTATGATGGCTAAAATAATATACAGCAAAATGCCAATTCCATCAATAAGCACAAGCACTACAAATGCCAGTCTTACGATCACCGAGTCTACCTTGAAATACTCTGCAAGACCCCCGCAGACTCCCCATATCACATGGTCGGTTTTGCTCTTGACCAACCGCTCTTTCTTGATTGTCCTATCTTCTATAAGAATTCCCCCTGGCAGCTTATTAAGTTTCTAAAAGATTATATTTATACTAAACGCTTACTCATTCACTCCCTAATTATTAATACGGTGTGATATATTACAAATTGAGGTAAATGAGTAAGCGTTAAAAAAATGTATTTGTTTAGCTGGAAAAAAATCCCAGGAAACGATAACGTAAGACTGATAGAATTTCTGATTCTGAACTTTAGTATTGAATGGGTAAAAGAAGCAAAAATTAATAAAAACTATGACGGCACGATCATAAGTGTAACTAATGACAAGAATTTTCTTTCACTGACACTTAACAATGAAAAAACCAATGTAAACTTAGAAATCGATGACGGCAGAACTGATAAATTCATTATGAAAACGAAAAATGGTGAGCTAAACATATACAAAAAAATAATCGTGCAGGTTAAAGATAAAAATCCTATCTCAACTGCACATATTTTAACTTTGTTTAAATCGTGTTAATTATCCGGTATACTCCGGACAAACACAAGTCTATGACTATAAACTTCAGAATTAATATCTCTTCGGTCTATGGTTTTTATAGCACTCTCTGCAGTACACCGGTCTATCAGGATCGGGTACAAAAGGCACTTCAGTTTCCTGACCACAATCGGCACATGTAGCTTTATGCATCTCCCTTGGGCCAAAACCGCCTTTACTTTCAAAACCTCTTCGTTCCATTTATTCTCATCCATTGTTGTTTATATCAACTAATACAGAAAGACGCTCATGAGAATACGTGAATCCTGATGAGGTCTAAAGATTAATTGACAACGCTTCTTTACTATCTACTGGTTTATAGTACTATTGCTCAATATTTTATTTTAGTACCATTGCTCAACCTTTTACTTTCGTACCATTACTCAACACTTTAGAACCGCCAGACCCTAATCAACATCACGATGATAGGACTGTACCGACCTGACATCGATCAGGTTTTCCCGTGCCGCTCTAATACCCATTGCAGCAGCCAGGGCAGCAGCAGTGGTAGTATGGTAAGGGATATTGTACTTGATAGCAGATTTACGGATATAGCTGTCCTCGTAAACACCCTCCTTACCGATAGGCGTGTTCAGTACGAACTGTATCTCCCGGTTATGCATCGCATCAACAATATTTGGCCGCCCCTCATGCATTTTCTTGATAACTTCACATTCGACCCCGTTTTCCTTAAAAAAACCGGCTGTGCCTTTCGTGGCAAGTATCGTAAATCCCATTGAAAACAGTTCCCTGCCCACAATAAGCGCACGCTGCCTGTCACTGGACGCTACAGTGATAAGTGCGGTTCCTTCAAGGGGTAATGAAGACCCTGCAGCAACCTGGGACTTGAAAAAAGCAATCTCAAATGAATCTGCCATACCCAGCACCTCACCTGTAGAGCGCATCTCAGGCCCGAGCACGGGGTCAACCTCAGGGAACATATTGAACGGGAATACAGTCTCCTTGACACCGAAATGCGGGTAAGTACGCAGGTGGGTGTCCATATCTGCCAGTTTAGCACCAAGCATGACCTGTGTCGCAATTTGTGCCATTGATACGCCTGTAACCTTGGACACTAATGGCACAGTACGTGAAGCCCTAGGGTTTGCTTCCAGGATATAAACAACATCATCCTTGATGGCATACTGGATATTCATAAGTCCCACCACCTTCAATTTTGTGGCGATACGGCGCGTGTATTCTTTAAGGGTCTCCATATGTTCCTCTGAGATACCTACAGGAGGCAATACACATGCACTATCACCCGAGTGGATTCCGGCAAGTTCGATGTGTTCCATGATCGACGGGATAAAAACATCAGTACCGTCAGATATCGCATCCACTTCACATTCCAGCGCATCCTCAAGGAACTTGTCGATAAGCATTGGTCTTTGTGGGGTTATCTCAATAGCTCCGGCAACGTATTTTTCAAGCATTTCATCGTCATATACGATCTCCATACCCCGCCCGCCAAGCACATACGAGGGGCGTACGATCAGTGGATAACCTATTCGCCCGGCAACATCCAGTGCTTCTTCCAGTGATCTGGCAGTACCGGGCTCCGGCATAGGTATCTCCAGATTCCTGATAATGTCTGCAAACCGCTCACGGTCTTCTGCCAGGTCAATGCTCCTGACCGACGTTCCCAGGATGTTCACGCCTGACGCTTCAAGTTCTGCAGCAATGTTCAATGGTGTCTGGCCGCCGAACTGCACGATTGCCCCGACTGGTTTTTCCTTGTCATAGATGCTCAGTACATCCTCTACGGTAACAGGTTCAAAGTACAGCTTATCAGAAGTATCGTAGTCCGTAGACACTGTTTCAGGGTTGCAGTTGACCATAATGGACTCAAACCCAAGTTCGCGCAGTGTGAAAGCGGCGTGCACGCAGGTATAGTCGAACTCTATACCCTGTCCTATTCGATTGGGCCCGCCGCCGATGATCATGATCTTCTTTTTGTCAGATACAGGCACCTCATCGTTGGCATTGTAGGTAGAGTAGTAATAGGCTGCATCCTCTGCTCCACTCACGGGCACGATGTTCCATGCCTGGCGCAGGCCGAGGGATAAGCGCTGCTCGCGTATCTGTTGTTCTGGTACACCCAATATCTGGCCCAGGTACTTATCAGAAAAACCATCTTTCTTGGCCTGGATGAGCAGTTCATCCGGCAGCTTGCTGCCTTTGTACTTCAGGACCTTTTCTTCCAGTTCGACCAGTTCCTTCATTTGCTCTAAGAACCAGTGCTTGATATGCGTTATCCTGAACAATTCATCCACAGGCATCCCTTTTCGAAGTGCTTCGTAAATGATGAACTGGCGTTCGGATGAAGGCTCTACCAGTAGTTTTCGCAACTCATCCAGTGATAGGTCGTTGAAGTTTTTGGCAAATCCCAGTCCGTAGCGCCCGGTCTCAAGGGAGCGGATGGCTTTCTGGAATGCTTCTTTGTAATTCTTGCCAATGCTCATGGCCTCGCCAACAGCACGCATCTGTGTACCAAGCTGGTCAATGGAGCCGGGGAATTTCTCGAAGGCCCAGCGTGCGAACTTTATGACCACATATTCACCGGACGGTGTGTACCTGTCCAGTGTGCCGTCGCGCCAGTATGGAATATCTTCCAGCAGCAGGCCGCCTGCCAGTTTTGCAGACACCAGTGCGATCGGGAACCCTGTGGCTTTGGAAGCCAGGGCAGATGAGCGTGATGTGCGTGGATTGATCTCGATCACGACAATACGGCCGGTCTCGGGGTCGTGGGCGAACTGGATATTGGTGCCGCCTGTCACTCCGATCGCATCCACAATGCGGTACGAATAGTCCTGCAGCCGCTCCTGTAATGTTTCATCGATGGTGAGCATGGGTGCAGAGCAGAAGCTGTCGCCTGTATGCACGCCCATGGCATCGATGTTCTCAATAAAACAGACAGTTATTTTGTTACCGTTTGCATCCCTTACCACTTCAAGTTCAAGTTCCTCCCAGCCCAGTACAGATTCCTCCACAAGTATCTGCCCGATGAGGCTGGCCGATATACCCCTGGCACCAATGGTGCGCAGTTCATCCACGTTATAGGCGAACCCCCCGCCTGTCCCGCCCATGGTGTAAGCAGGCCGGATGACCACAGGATAGCCGATATCTTTCGCTATCTTTTCAGCTCCTTCTATGCTGAAGGTGGTCTCACTGCGTGCAGTCTCCACACCAACACTGTCCATGGTCTCCTTGAAAATGGTGCGGTCCTCGCCACGCCTGATGGCGTCGGCCTGTACCCCTATGAGTTCGATGCCATATTTTTTCAAGTATGCCCTTCTCATAAAGTTCAAAGGACAGGTTCAGCCCTTTCTGGCCGCCCAGGTTTGGCAGCAGGGCGTCAGGGCGCTCCTTGTCTATGATCTTCTCCAGGGTTTCGATATTCAGCGGCTCGATATAAGTAATATCAGCCATGCCGGGATCGGTCATGATAGTGGCAGGGTTGGAATTGACGAGCACGATCTCAAATCCAAGCTGGCGCAGCGCTTTGCAGGCCTGGGTGCCAGAATAGTCAAATTCAGCGGCCTGGCCGATAACGATCGGTCCTGACCCTATAATTAGTACTTTGTGGATGTCCTCTCTTTTGGGCATATCTTCACCTTTTCCAGAAGGGACATTATGACATAATACTCTTTTGTAGTATACCGATATTCTTTTTATTTCAAAGGTTAGTATCTACATAATGAATATCCAGATAATGGGCGGGTCGGTCAATATCACAGACCTGGACAGATTTCTCAAACAACTCTCAGACATCGGAAGCACTCACAATGTAACGGTGCAGGCATTGAACGCTGAGTTGGTATCAGGCAGCCGGCACTTGATGTTCGCAGTAGGGAAGGCCATAAGGTCATTTGGATCGGGCAGGAACACTGCAAATAACCTTGGAATGGAGATAATGCTGTATGCTTCGGGTAACCTCCAGATAGGGCGGGCACTGGGCATGGGTGTAAAAACAGGGGATAACTGTGTAGCTGTGGTAGTGGCAGGTAACAACGGGGTGGACGGTGCTATTAGTGAAGTAAATGAAGTGCTGGATACCGTTGACCCTGCAGTACTGGAATATTCAAAGGCCAAGCAGGATAGCTTGCTGGAATTCTTTAATATAACTCGCGATGAACTGGATGCTGTAGGTGCGGGAAAGATACCTGAACTGGTGCTGGAGAGGGTGGCCCTGGTTGATGTGATCAAATAGGGTGAGTTGAGTTATCCACTTCAAAAAGTATGTTCAAATGCAAGATTAATGTCGACACAGATTACACTGATTTTCACAACCACTATCAATCTGTGTAATCAGTGTAATCTGTGTCTTAAAATTCAGAGCACTATGATCAATTGCAATTACATTTTACAGGTCATATGATCTGCTGGCAGGCATAGTTAATTTTGTCGGGAGTACAATGTAGAACTCACAAAGATCATCCCCTCTCCCGATTGTCTTTTTGGATTTTATCACTGCATCGCCCTTGAATACGTAGTCAGTAGCACCTTTTAGCAAACTGTGGGTAATATTACATAGGTGAATATTGAATTTACCATGAGGGTGCACGAACTGGCATTTGGTGACCACATAATGCATCACATTAGGGTCGATCAGTTCCAGGTCTGATTCACGGGCAAGTTTTAAATCAATATCAGAGAATGCCGTTTTAAATGTTTCCAGATTCCACTCACCAATATCAAATTCCCTTTCATATTCCTTGATTATCTGTTCACCCATTCGTATTCCCAGTTTTTCAACTGTAGTACATATCTCCTTTTTATCCTTTATTCCGTCAAGGAAAATTAAAAAGGCCATCAGTTCATGGTCAAATCCGCCTCTTGAACTCACAAGGCTGTCCACCAGTTCAGAAATTCTTCCTTCAATCTCCCGCTTATGCTGCAGGACTATTAGACTTGAGACTTCAACAGCTTCATAATGATAACCGTTCATTTCCAGTATGTTCACCAGTGTTTCGGTTATGGATTCGATGACCTCCTTATTTGAGTATGAATGGAATATCGTGAGCTGGTCCTGGTCAATATCGATCCTGTCAACAATCCGTGAGGTTTCAAATACGGATTTTATCATTGGCAGGAGTGCCTGCAGGTTAATGTCCCGCCTGGGCAGTCCAGTATAGACCGAGAACAGGTCAGTATCATCAGTCGCCTGGCCGGACATCAGCTTCTCGTAATTCTTCCTGTGGATCGTCACCATCTGGTAGTTAGTATTAATGTGAGTGCCGACCAGGGTTTTCCAGAATTCTTGTTTAGTTCGGATCTCTTGGATGGTTGTGCCCAGATCACCAAGATGTACCAGGCAGTCCCTGTAAGCCTCACTGGCATTGTTTCTTTCAATGAAACTGATCCTGGTCTCAGAGTACCGGTTGGAAATGTGTTCAATACCGATATTATAATCAGCCATGAACAGGCAGATCAATTTCAGGATGAGCGCACGCTGCCCCTCGCTCCCACCTGAAAGGATATATGTTGAAGATGGCTCGAACCTTGTTTTTGTCCTCCACCCCAACCTTATACACAGGTCATTGACCTGTTCCACGAGATTATCAATATATGGGTAAGGTACTGGCTCAAAAAGCCCCTTAACAATGCCCTTTTCCGGAAGTATCCCCTGGCTGTTCCCAAGTAACCACTGCCAGACAAGTTTGTCAACTAAAACTCGCTGGTTCTCTATCTTCTCACTGGATACTGCATCATCGATGGCGTTCTCAAGGCTGCCATGGCTTTTGATCATCATGTCTGCGAACTCAATGATCTCCCTGATGCTTGCACTTATGTTCCCCTCGTTCTTTTCAAGGAGGGGAGATAGAATATCCAGATGCTTTTTTTCAAGCGTAATATTTCGTCGTTCCATTTCTACCAGGATAATATATTTGAACTACTTCCTTATTAATGCTACGAAAGTAAACATCAATGTTCACTCGGGTTTTTTATAATGGCATTAGATTGATTTATATTAAATATAATTAATAGTGATAAATTCCAGATAGGTGATATTGATATGAACAGTGAAAAAACCGCATCAGAGATCGCAGAGGCTGTAGTAGATGGAAGTTCGGCCAATGCCCCTGGTTACCTGAATGGCAACCCAAGGCGAAAAGAAGCTGAAAAAGAGCGCCAGGAACTGAAAAAAATACAATTGGAGCAAGAGGCAGCATTTTTCGATGACCTTATTGACAATTTGCTGATCCCAAAGGGCTTGGTGACTGACAAGGAGAAAAGTTTCATATTCATACAAGAAAAGGCTGCAAAGTCGAAAAAGTTCTGGGAAGTATGGCATACAAACTATGCCAAGTTGCAGGAAATGGATGGTAAAATCCTATTAAAACCGTATGTAGATTCTGAATTCACTGCAAAACCATCAATTTTATTAAAAGAGAAGATGTGCAGTGTACCTGATAATATCTTTGAGATGGATTTTTACTTTGAACGGCTTGCACGGTTTGCTGCTGATTTCCAGACAGAATGGAAAACACCTCATTTCTATATGAAAAAGAATCAGTCAGGGGCAAATGTCCTGAAAGAAGAATACGAGACCCCGAGAAATATTGAAGCTGAACAGATCGTTTTAAAGATTTGGGATTTGATAAATGACTTCGATACTGTTAACACTTTAGTTATGGATTATTATAGTAAAGTGCTTAATGAATTGCCTGGAAAAACCATTGATGCAGAAAGTTCTAAGCAAATATATGTGGATATTTTCGGGAATGCCAGAACGGCAAAAGTATTTGAACAAAAAAGGTTCGGGTTGTTGAAAGAATATGCCGGGGTATTATTCCTGGTAAAGGATAACTGGGAAAAGCGACTGGAGAGGAAGTACGACAATTTCACCAGTTTCGATGACGTCAGCGATACTATTGATACAATCCTGAATAATAAAATAGAACAGATAGATACGATGTTTTCATAGGAAAACAACTGTCAGTAAAGCAATCCACAGTATTCGTATCTCGGGATGATCGTAAGATCAATTAGAGGTTGGTATGAATAACCCGCATGCATTTTCATTTTGGTCAATCTGGGGCCAGAATGAATAACCCGCATACACTTTCATAGGGATCGATCCAGTAATGGATCTCACACATATCCTCAGCAGGATCGTAACGTAAGCATTCCACACATTTGTATTCCATAAGCTCATCCATTATTATCACCAATGGTTAATCTATAATGAATAATACTTATGTTATATTAGGTTTTCGAATGTTACTTCGTGACTTATGGATAGTGTCAAAAAAGATTCACCGCAGAGGGCGCAAAGAGGCGCAGAGATGTTTTGTTTTTCTCTGCGTGCCTCTGCGGTTTTCTGAATAGTCCCAGTTAATAATAAAAAGTCTCGTTACTTCTTACGCTTATTCAGGCGCAGAATAAAAATATCCGGTCTCGGCCGTTTGCCTGAAGTTGATGCAAAATCAGAATAGCAGCGCGGACACAGGTTGCGCACGTTCACAGAAGCAATTTCCTGCGTGCCCGGGATTATCCTGGCAAATAAAAAATCCGTAGGAGAACCTACGGCTTCAGCTGTACTTTCCAGCAGTTTCAGGATATGTTCTTCGAATACCTCAAGGTCGTCCACCTGGAATCCCCTCAAATTAGCGGTATATCCGGAACAACCGCATGGCAGGGCAAAAATGTCAAGTTCGATCACCATTACTGCGCGGCCGATCAGCCGCCTGATACCGTCCTCCAGGTCGGCACGTGTCCTTAAAAGTTCTTCCGGCTTCATCAGGTCTCAATTCCTTTTTTTGTTATAGTGTTCCACTGTACCAGCTTTTCATCAGTAGTGCCCTTATGGTCATACACTTTGGCAATCTCTGATATCTTGCGCTGGCAGTACCCACATGTATGGCAGACCGTGCTGTGCTTTTTCCATTGCTCAATGGCCCCGTCCAGTGCTTTATTCGGGATATTGAACAGATCGACCAGGTCTTTGGGGCAGTCCATCAGGTCCATCAGGTTCCCGTCGTAGCTCTCAGCGGCATAAGCGTTGACACAGTTTAGTATCCAGTTAATGAAATGTGAGCGTCCGCCTATCTTGAACACATCTGTGATGTGGGCATATTCCTTTAGATCCTCAGGTCTGATGAAAGGTGATTTCAGGATCAGCGATGGGTCATTGATGCGCAGGGTCAGGCATTTGTGGTAATAATAGTCGTCCTGCACATTAGGCCGGGGAGGCGGGCCGTTGACATGGGAGAAGAAGTTGAAATGGGCATACCTAAACGGGCACCGGTACAGGCAGCCTTCGTTCACAAGGAGTTTTAGTTCACAGTCCACTGCATCCCTGATGGCTTCAAGCACATCGAAATGACGGTTCACGTTGGAGTCTATCACAATGGACGAGGCTCCCAGTTGCTCGAAGAACTCTGCCTTCTGTGGGCTGTCAACAAATGCCAGTACGCTGACCACCACCGGGATGTTGAACTCGCTGGCGATCATCTCTATCAGGTACGGGTCTGCTACTACTACGGTATCCACGCCAATGTCCTCGAGGTTTGCGATGTACCAGTGTATGAGGTTATATCCTTCCGTAGTAAGCTGCTGGCCGCCCATGCATGAACTGTTCAGTACCATCTCGATCTTTACATCGTTACTGTGGCAGTATTCGGTATGCCTGGCGACTTCTTCCAGTCCGGCATGGCCCAGGTTGACCCTGCCCGTGCCTATGTAGTCGGGCGAACCTGCCATATAGATGGAATAGATATCATCTGAGCTTTCCAGCATTTGCTGGAGGCCGTCGAAGTGTCCGGGGTGGGGAACGTAGAGTTTTTTGTTCATGGTTGGTGAGAGGATTTATGTGGGGTGTGGGTGATAAAGGTTTTTGTCGGGTCATAGATTGATTCAAAGTTCAAAATGGTCAGATCATATCCTGTAAAAACATATTTTATCACTCATGACATAGAAGGTTCCAATGCACACAAGGTCAGACGATACCAAAGACGAGACTGCAGCATGTGAGATGATCATCACCACCTTGTCGAAGAGTGTAAAAAAATACCTTGCACCCGATTGTGCCGTATTATTTTCAGGAGGAGTGGATAGTTCACTGATAACAGCACTGGCTGCCAGGCATGTACCTGATATAACACTTATTACAGTTGGCTTTTCAGGCTCAAATGATGTGAAATGGGCACCGGATGCTGCACAATTATTGGGTATGGAGAACAATCTCATTCTTAAGATAATCGACCTTGATGATGTTGAATCGACAATTCCCCGAGTCATGGAGGCCCTGGAAACCGCAGACCCCATGGCTATCTCACTGGGTGTGCCACTGTATATTGCCAGCACTAAGGCTAAGAGCAGAAATATTGACCTGCTACTGGCCGGGCAGGGGGCTGACGAACTGTTCGGAGGATATCACAGGTATAAGGAGATTATTAAAAAGAGCACGGCTTCCCTGCATGAAGCCATTGTCGCAGACGTATCACGACTACCCCGCCGGGATATCCTGCGGGACAATACCGTGGCAGAGGCAGCGGGAATAAAACTGGCAGCCCCGTTTCTTGACCCTGATGTGGTTGAACTGGCCCTTTCCATTCCGGCTGTATTGAAGGTCAGGGAATTTGATGGCGAACTGGTCGGCAAATACATCCTGCGCAGGGCCGCGGAAAGTGTGGTACCGGCCGAGATTGCATGGCGGGACAAAAAGGCCATGCAGTATGGCAGCGGGGTATGGGCAGGCCTTGGCAGACTTGCCAGGCAGGCAGGGTTCAAAAAGCAAGACAAAGGCTATATAAGAAAATATCTTTATTCGGTTGCAAAGGAAAACAGGATAAAACTGTATCCACTTCAAATCTAAGGGTGATTTAAAAATTATTAGACAGGATTAACAGGATCGACAGGATACACCGCAACGTCAACATCCTGTAAATCCTGTAAATCCGGTCAAAATACCATGCTTAATGAAGTGGATACATAAAACTGGATGTAACATCATGATAACAACCAAGGACGTGGAATCCCGCTGGTCATGTCCAGCGATCACATTGAACAGCAGTGTCATATCTGCAACATTGGAAGCAATGGGTCCTATCTGCTCCAGGCTGTTGGCATATGAGATCAAGCCGTACCTGGATATCACACCGTAAGTGGGTTTTAGCCCCACCACGCCGCAAAATGATGCGGGGCACCTGACAGACCCACCCGTATCAGAACCAAGGGCCAGCGGCACTTCACCTGCTGCTATCGTTGCCGCACTGCCACCTGATGAGCCGCCTGGCACAGTTTCTGTTTTCCAGGGATTAAGTGTAGGGCCGTAATGACTGGTCTCTGTAGATGTCCCCATGGCGAATTCGTCCATATTCACCTTGCCCACGATAACAGCCCCCGCCTCTTTCAGGCGCTCAATTACATGGGCATCATAGGGTGGTATATAGCCACCCAGAATCCTGGATGCGCATGTGGTCTGAATACCTTTAGTTGAAATATTATCCTTGATGGCAATTGGCACGCCTGCCAGCGGGCCGGTGTGCCCTTCGGTCTTCCGGGCAGCTTCAATGGCAGATTCATTTGCTATTGTGATGAACGTGTTCAATTTACTTGAGCCAATTCTTTCAAGGCAACTGGATACTACTTCCTTGGCAGACGAATTCCTGATTTCCTCCAGGATCTCTGATATA
>Ga0255456_1009_pt1 | contig 42595 bp, 52 predicted proteins | sample ANMaggQLBNCT01C7_FD_182646 | JGI IMG/M metagenome (GOLD analysis project Ga0255456, IMG submission 182646) | Sediment cell enrichment communities from methane seep in Santa Monica Basin, California, United Staets - ANME aggregate JGI... | ecosystem: Environmental > Aquatic > Marine > Cold seeps >...
TTTTAAACCGTTAAATTTTTACTTTATCGATTACATTATAAACTCACTTCACCCAACACCCATTCAATATTTTATTTAGAAGGAAAACCAATATGCCATTTGAGATAATTGAAAAAAGCCAGATAGTTCCAACAATACACAATATGATCATTTCTGCCCCCAGGATAGCAAGAAAAGCCCGGGCAGGCCAGTTCATCATCCTGAGGATAGATGATGCAGGAGAGCGAATTCCCCTGACCATTGCTGATTTTGACCGCGAGAAGGGCACAATAACCATTATCTTCCAGGAGATGGGAAAGACCACAGCCCAGTTATCTAAAATGAACGCCGGAGAAAGCCTGCTTGATTTCGTGGGCCCCCTCGGCAATCCTTCAGAGATAGAGCCGATAGGTACAGTAGTATGTGTGGGTGGCGGTGTTGGTGTAGCCCCTGTTTATCCCATTGCCCGGGCCCACAAGGAAGTCGGCAACAAAGTAATATCCATTATAGGTTCCCGCAGTGCAGACCTGCTGCTGTGGGAGAAAAAGATGCGGGATGCAAGTGATGAACTGTATATCACAACCGATGACGGCACCAAGGGGCACCACGGTTTTGTAACAGATGTGCTAAAAGAGCTGCTAGAAGGCAGTGAATCTATTTCCCTTGTGGTTGCCATCGGGCCCCCTATAATGATGCGCACCGTGGCCGGGGTAACCCATCCTTTCGGTGTGAAAACCGTAGTAAGTCTAAACAGTATCATGGTGGATGGCACTGGCATGTGCGGTTCATGCAGGGTGCTGGTCGGCGGCGAGACTAAGTTCGCATGCGTGGACGGGCCGGAATTCGATGCCCATGAGGTCGATTTTACCTTGCTCATGAACAGGTTGCAGATGTACCAGGATGAAGAGCAGCTTGCCATGGAACACTACAAAAAATGTGAACGGGAGGGATGCCAGTGCTAGAACGACAGGACATGCCACGGCAGGACCCTGAAAAGAGGCGTTCCAACTTTGATGAGGTAGCCCTGGGCTATTCCCATGAACAGGCTGTAAATGAGGCCAGCAGGTGCATCCAGTGTAAGAAACCATTGTGTGTGGCCGGGTGCCCGGTAGAGATCGATATTCCTGCTTTTATTAAGTGTATAGCAGATGACGATATGGGTGGTGCCATTAATGAGCTGAAGTCAATGAATGCACTTCCTGCCATCTGCGGTCGCGTATGCCCGCAAGAGACCCAGTGCGAGGAGGTCTGCGTGCTGGCAAAGAAGGGAGAACCCGTTGCCATCGGCAGACTGGAGCGTTATGCTGCTGACTGGGAACTGGAGAACAAGCAGGAAGAACCACAAAAACCCGAATCGACAGGTAAGAAGGTGGCCGTAGTGGGTTCAGGTCCGGCAGGACTGACCGCTGCTGCCGAACTGGCAAAGATGGGGCACAGTGTGAAACTGATGGAGGCCCTGCACAAGGCAGGAGGCGTACTGGTCTACGGCATACCAGAGTTCAGGCTGCCCAAATCCATTGTCCAGAAGGAAGTCGAATACATAGAAAGACTGGGTGTTGATATCCAGCTCAATAATGTGGTTGGTATGGTAGAGACTGTGGATGAACTGCTGGATGAGTATGATGCCGTATTCCTTGGCACCGGTGCCGGGTTGCCCAGCTTCATGAACATCGATGGTGAGAATCTTAGTGGTGTTTATTCTGCAAATGAATTCCTGACAAGGGTTAACCTGATGAAGGCATACCAGTTCCCTGATTATGATACACCTGTCAAAAAGGGCCACAAGGTAGTGGTTGTGGGAGGAGGGAATGTTGCAATGGACGCTGCGAGGTGTGCTGTACGCCTTGGTGCCGAAGAAGTGACTGTAGTGTATCGCCGCGGAGATGATGAGATGCCGGCCAGGCGTGAGGAGATTGAGAATGCAAAAGAGGAAGGTGTTATTTTTAAGCTCCTGTCAAACCCCACACGGATACTTGGTGATGAGAAGAACTGGGTAAGGCAGATGGAATGCCTGAATATGGAGCTATGCGAGCCCGATGAATCGGGACGTTGCAGGCCTGTACCTGTGGAAGGTTCTGAACATATCCTTGATGTGGATGTAGTGATAATAGCAGTAGGGACTTCTCCAAATCCGCTTATCCCGAAGACCACTTCAAGCCTCGAGACCTCGAAATGGGGTACTATCGTAGCCGATGATAACGGTGCCACTTCAAAAACCGGGGTATTTGCCGGTGGAGATGTGGTAACTGGGGCTGCTACAGTCATAAGTGCTATGGGTGCAGGCAAAATTTCTGCACGGGCTATTAATATCTATTTTAATACGAATATTTTATAAAGTGGTATGGGTAGAAGTAATTTTTTTTCAATTCTAATGTCATAATCGATAACTATATATATCAATTCTGAATAAATAGAGGATTGTGAGCGGGAACAACGTTTTTCTAACTAACCCCCACTCCCCAACCCGCTCACACAAAATACCTTTTATTTGAAGTCAAAATCCTCAAATTCTCAAGCCTGTTAATCTACATATTGGCGATAATCACAAGTTTAATTCCCATTTGTTATGCTTTTCAATTCAATTCAGGTTTTTTTTCACGATAAACCTAATTTGCTATTAACCATAAATTATAACTAATGACAAAAAAGGTAGCTATTATTGGTGCAGGTGCCGTGGGGATGACTGTAGCCACCTATTTGAAACGGCATGCGGATTGTGATGTTTTGGTATTTTCATCTGACACTCACACTGCGTACAGCCAGTGCGGGATGCCCTTCGTACTGGAAGGTATTATATCTGATTTCCCTGACCTGGTGGTAAGGCCGCCAGGTACCTTCATTGAAATGGGTATAGACCTGCATCTGGACACAGAGGTCAGGCACATAGATGCCAAAAGCCAGAAAGTGATATCAGATTCTGGTGTTTTTGAATATGACTATCTGGTGATTGCTACTGGCAGTACACCTTTCATTCCACCTATTCCAGGCATTGACCTGGGCTGTGTGTTCACCCTGCATACGCTTTCGGACGGCATGAACATCAAGGTTAATATTAATGATAACAGCAGGGTGGTGGTCATTGGTGCGGGTGGGATAGGAATCGAAGTTGCAGCATCCCTTGCCAGGAGAGGAATTGATATCACATTGATCGAGGCCCTGCCCCAGGTGCTTCCACTGACCCTTGATCCTGATATGGCATCATTTGTAGAGCAGCATCTTATTTCACAGGGTATCAGGGTAATGACTGGTACCAGTGTAGATTCTGTAAATGGAAAGGAAAAGGTAGAATCGGTCAGTACCGGAGAAGAAACACTTCCGGTTGATGTTGTTATCGTGGCTACCGGACTTAGGCCCCTGACAGGAGTTGCCAGGAAAGCTGGCTGTGATATTGGTCCCACAGGCGCCATTGTGACTGATGAGCGACTGAGGGTGAGCATGAATGGTGAGTTCCAGGATAATGTTTATTCAGGTGGTGAGTGCGCCCAGGTGTTTGATCTCATCACGGGTTCGCCTGTCATCAGCAGGCTGGGTTCGGCTGCCCGGAGGATGGCACGGGTTATTGGCGAGAACCTTGCTGGTAAGGAGACGATCTATCCACCTACGTTAAGCCCCGGTGTTGTGGTGGCGGGGCATCTGGTGGCAGGTTCGGTGGGTATAACCTCACATACGGCAAAAGTCCATGACATTAACATAATCAGTGGCAGTTCAAAGGGATATACCAGGGCCGGTTATTATCCGGGTGCTAAGCCCTTGTTCATTAAACTACTGTTCTCAAAAAAGAAGCTTGTAGGTGCACAGGTGGTGTCGGGCGAGGGTGTGAAAGAGAGGATCGATGCTCTTGGCCTTGCCATGCGTATGGGTGCAGAAGTGGATGAACTGCTGGATTGGGAGACCTCATACGCGCCGCCGGTTGCCATGATCATTGACTCGGTAACGTTGGCAGCAGATGATGCAAAAAATAAGATGGAAGGTATAGCTTGATTCGGATTGACGGCTCCTATGGCGAAGGCGGCGGCCAGATCATACGCACGGCTGTAGCACTGTCTGCAGTTACAGGAACTGAGGTAACGATCAGCAATATCCGCAGCAACAGACCGAAACCAGGACTGAAGGCTCAGCACATGAGTGCCATCAGGACGGCCGCTGACATGACCTGTGCCAGGATATCGGGACTGAAATCCGGTTCCACTGAACTCACATTTAGCCCTGGTGACATCTCAGGCGGTCATTACAACATAGATATTGGTACGGCAGGCAGTATCACACTACTTCTCCAGTGCCTGATACCTGTCGCCTCGGCAGCACAGGAACCAGTATCACTGGATATCACAGGCGGCACTGATGTGGCATGGTCACCACCTATTGACTATATGGCCCATGTGCTGCTGCCTGTACTTGCATCTATGGGATTAAAGTGTAATATCAGGCTTCAACGCCGGGGTTACTATCCCAGGGGCGGCGGAAGGGTCACTGCTATCATTTACCCGTCAGCATTGCGGGCTGTGGAACTGGATAAAGAGAAAGAGACGGATACGAAGAAGGAGGATGAGATGGAGAAGGAGAGGGGGAAGGGGAAGGAGATAGAGAAGGGGAAGGAGAAAGAACCCTGTACAGTTTCAGGCATATCTCATAGTTCAAACCTGCCGCCCCACGTTATGCAGCGGCAGGCTGATGCGGCAACAGCAGCGCTTGAAAAGGCAGGCTATAGTTCATCCATTGATACATGGGCAGCCAACTCCCCATCTACCGGCAGCGGAATAACCCTGTGGAGCGGGTATACCGGCGGCAGTGCCCTGGGAAAGCGGGGGCTGCCTGCCGAGAAGGTGGGTAAGGCTGCTGCCGGGGAGATTATAGCAGAACTGGGCTCATGGGCGGCGGTGGACATGCACCTTGCCGACCAGTTGATTCCGTACATGGGGCTTGCCCGGGGCGGGAGTTTCACAGTGCGGGAGGTGTCCGGGCATACAAGGACAAATATATGGGTAGTGGAGCAGTTTTTGGGTGTGAAGTTCAGGATAGAAGAAAAAAAGGATGTTTTCAAAATATCATTATGATTCCGGCTCGACGATTTCCAGGTACTCAGGCGGTATCTCCTCAGACAGCACGATAAACTCGTTCACTACCATCATTTCCACACCACCTTCCATAGCAGCAAAGGCATCCACCCTGAAGATAACCGGATTCTCAGTATGCACACTGGCAGCTTCCACAGCCTTCTCGTAAGTGGAACTCAGGTGCACATATCTCTGGCGCACAGGCCTGACACCCATTTCCTGTATCATATCTGCCTCTTCCTGGCTGGCACCGTAATATACAGACTCCAGGTCGTTCCCAGGAAAATCCAGGTCAATTTCAACCGAGTGTCCGTATCTGGCCCTGATATTCTTGTCTGATACCTGGTACCGATCCTTATTATCAGATTCCACCATTGCCATCAACCTGTTACGGGATGCCCATGGATACCTTGCCATCATAACATCCACCAGAACATCAACATCTACCCAGCCATGCTGGTTCATGGCCAGCCCAAGGTCATCCGGAAAATGCCGCAATGCTCCGGAAAGGAACCGCCCCATTCGTTCAGTGCGCTCATCATCCAGCACATAACTGCCCGCCTCGCCGCATTGACATACTTCTCCTCTGAAAAAACCATGTTTCGGACACTTTCGTATCATACAACCAGCAATATTATTAATGCATCTTATAAACCTTATGAATTGTTTAAAAAAACAATATTTATTAAAACAATGTAATAAATACATGAACCTACAGATGTGAAATACCCCTGACTATCAAGAAAGGGTGTATCGTGTCTGGCTGAAAAATGAAATATCGGGAGAAATACAACTGACGTTAAAAGCGATATTCGAACCGGAATCCATAGCCGTTATCGGGGCATCGGCAACACCAGGTAAATGGGGTTATACCATACTGAAGAACATGCTGGCCAATGGGTTTCCCGGCCCTGTATATCCTGTGAACCCGAAGGCAACGGACATCCTTGAGCAGACATGTTATCCTTCTGTGCTGGATATACCAGGTCCTGTAGACCTGGCAGTGATCGTTGTACCCATATCCCACGCACTTGCAGTAACAGAAGAATGCGGCCAGAAAGGAATTAAAGGCATTATTATGGTCACTGCAGGGTTCAGTGAAGTGAGTGGCGAGGGGAAGCAGCTTGAAGAACAGTTGATGGGGATTGTAGACCGATACGGCATAAGGCTTATCGGCCCGAACACACTGGGAGTGGTCAATGCCCATGCAGGCATGAATGCCAGCATTATCTCTAAACTACCTGTAAAAGGGGGTATATCTTTTATCACCCAGAGCGGTACACTGGGACTGGCCCTGGCTGACTGGACAATGGAGATGGGGATCGGCCTGAACATCGTGGTAAGCACTGGCAACAAGGCCAATGTTGATGATGTGGACTTACTGGAATATCTTGCTGATGACAAACAGACAGATGTGATCGCAATGTACATCGAGGGTATCAATCACGGCCGGGAGTTTATGGAACTGGCCAAGGGCATATCCAAACCCATTCTTGCGGTAAAGGCCGGCCGGACCCGGAGCGGTTCAAAGGCCGTTTTCTCACACACTGGTAGTCTGGCAGGCTCGGATGATGTTTACAGTGCCGCCTTTAAACAGGCAGGTATTATCAGGATCGAGAATATTGATGATCTTTTTGATTTTGCACTGGCCCTTTCGGTCCAGCCCGCACTCGCGGGCAACAGGGTGGGAATAATTTCCAATGGCGGCGGTGCCAGTATCATAGCATCTGACACATGTGAACGACTGGGTCTGGCAATACCGGGTCTTGAGCCAGGTACAAGAGCCAGTATCAAGGAACTGGTTCCAAAGTTCGCATCATACAGCAATCCGGTAGATACGGCCGGACTGGCATCTTACGAGACCTATAATGGTATCGTCAAACATATGTTGCGTGACCCCAATATCGATGCGTTGATCGTGATCTATGTACATACCGTGATGTGGGATTCCCGCATCCCGGCAAATGCTATTGTAGATATTCACCGCGGTAGATGTCTTAAACCAGTAATAACATGCTGGCTTGGAGGTGCGGGCACAGAAGCGGGGATAGATATTTTAAAAGCTGGCGGTCTTCCCAATTACCCTGTGCCTGAGAGGGCTGTTAAGGCCCTGGCATCCCTGGTCAAGCATCATGGATTTTTAAAGAAGGTTAAGGAATGAACGGGAATGAGGAACGGCTCTGGAAATTATTAGGGGACTGGGATATTCCCGTACTCCAAATGGCTGCGGCATCTTCAGCCGGGATGGCAGTGGAAGTAGCCAAAACCCTGGGTCATCCTGTTGTAATGAAACTCCTTTCTCGTGATATCATTCATAAAAGCGATGTGGGCGGCGTTATACTTGACCTGGGTTCGGATAAAGAGGTAAAGGATGCATATCATGGGATGATGAAGTCTGTGAAACAGCACCTGCCGGAAGCCAGGATCGAAGGAGTAGTACTGCAGAAGATGGCCGAACCCGGACTTGAAGTGATTATCGGTGCCAAACTGGACCCTCAGTTCGGTCATGTGATCATGTTCGGCCTGGGTGGTATATTTGTGGAGATATGCAGGGATGTTTCCTTCAGGGTTACACCAGTGGACAGGGAGATGGCACGTGAGATGGTAATGGAGATAAAGGGCAGTCCTATCATTGAAGGTGCAAGGGGCAGGGAATCCGCTGATCTGGATGCCATTATTGATGTGATCACTGCATTATCCTCTATGCTTGAGAAGAATCCTGATATCACTGAGATCGACATTAATCCGTTGATCGTGTATTCCCAGGGCTCGGTAGCAGTGGATGCCAGGATGCTTACAAAATGAGTGAATATTGGTTTTTCAACTGTTTTATTAGTAAAATATATGTAGAATAGCTGAAAGGTATTAATACCCATATTGATTTAATACCCATATTGATTTAATACCCATATTGATTTCAGTGAGGTGGCGAAATGGAAAATGACGATGTAGTATATGTCGGTAACAAACCAGTGATGAACTATGTACTTGCAGTGGTAACCCAGTTCAATGGTGGTACCAATAAAGTAACTATCAAAGCACGCGGCAGGGCCATTTCAAGAGCTGTTGATGTTGCGGAAGTGGTGAGGAACAGGTTCCTCAAAGATGTGGAAGTGAGGGATATTATCATATCCACAGAAAAGGTAACATCGGACCGCGGCGAAACCAACGTATCAGCAATGGAAATAACAATAGGGAAGTAGTATTATTTTATATTTTATTCCTTCGGGGCATCAGGTTACATGAAAATAGAGATACTACCAGGTACCCTGGATTATGATGGCTCCCAGATAGAACCGCTGTGGGCTTACTCAAATGGTATTTCCGGGGACAGCATTGTGTTGTTCAGGGGAGCTATGGATATTCTTGATTCAAATATTAAGGACCTGGAAGATCTGCAGAATAATTTAGCCATCAAGGGCGGGGATATGCTGCACTTCATAGTTGAGCGGTTCGATTCACCGGGCAGCATCAGGCTTGCATATTATATGCAGCGCTTGCTGGTTGTCTGTGCAAAGGATGTCTTATTTCACCACGGCATAGAATCGATGCGCAACGGTGATGATCTTTTTATCGGTATGGGTAAATTGAGTGTTAGTATAGCATCTGCGGGGATTACCTCTGAGAAAATACATTTTGGCATTAATATTTCATGTAATGGCACACCTCCTGATGTGGAAGTTGCCTGTCTGACCGACCTGGGTATCACTGATTTTATAGGCATGGGGAAGGAGATCGCCACTGCTTTTACTACCGAAATCGATGATATAGAGTCTGATATTGTGAAAACAAAGGGACTTTGACCTGACTATTTCAGTACATAAAGTATGACTTTGAATACTCAAGTTAATCCAACTGTCAAGAGGATTTTCTTGTTGGGATTGTAAGTTTAACCTGCTATTCTCGATAGCGAAACATGGGACCATTAAAATCCCATGAACATTTCATAACATTTTTATACATAGAATTCAACTCTCAATATCGAATGGACATATAGGTGATGATATGGCGGAGATTATTGATAATTTTATACCTGTAGCTATTTTCATTGTATTTGGTTTAGTAATACCCTTGGCAATAATGTTTATTGTAAAGCAGATATCGCCGAGAAGCAAGAATCCAATTAAGTTCACAACCTATGAAAGTGGTTCTGTGCCCACCGGTAGTGCGAACATGATGTTTAATGTCGAATATTATGCATATGCAATACTTTTTGTATTGTTTGATGTTGAATTGTTGTTCCTTTACCCATGGGTTACTGTTTATGTGAATGAAACTGTGATTACAAATACACCAGGTTTTACTACAGGATTTAGCATTTTAGCGATGGTATTGTTTATGATTGTTGTACTATTAGGACTTGTATATGAATGGAAGAAGGGGGTCTTGGAATGGGTGAGATAGAGAGTGAGCTTCCCCCGAATGTTACGGTCACTTCTGCTAGCGCAATACAAGAGTTCATTAAAAATTCACCGCTCCAGAAAATTTTAAACTGGGGCAGAAAGAACTCGTTATGGTTCATGACCCATCCGATGGGTTGCTGCGGAATTGAACAAATATGCGTAGGTGTAGCCCATTATGATACTGACAGGTTTGGCATCATCCCGAGGTGTTCCCCGAGACAGGCTGATGTGATGATGATCAGCGGTTATGTTAGCAAGAAATACCTGCCTGCTCTGCAAAGGGTCTGGGACCAGATGTTAGAACCGAAGTGGATATTGATGATGGGTGAATGTGCAATATCCGGTGGTCCCTGGTGGGAATCATATAGTACAGTCACACATCTTGATGAAATATTCCCTGTGGATATTTATATTCCTGGCTGTCCGCCAAGACCCGAAGCTCTTTTACAGGGTTTCATTGAACTTCAGAAAAAGATCGTGGCTGAGCAGGACAGGACTGTAATACCAAATCCAGCAGATGGTGGTGTGTAAAATATGGGAGATGAAAAGATCGATAAAACCATCATGATAGAACTGTCAAATACGTTCAAGGATGCAGTTTCTGATGTGGATGTCCCCTCACCTAACAGGGCGGTAGCAAGAATAGATCCAGGCAAAGTAAAAGAGATCATGCAGTTTTTACTTGACAACGGTTTCGACCATCTTTCCTGTGTTTCAGGTGTGGATTATCCTCCTGATAAGATGGAGGTGGTATATCATGTCACATCATATTCGGCACCGTTGGTCATAACATTAAAAGCTTCATTACCAAGAGATGATCCGAATATAGATTCACTATGTGGTATCTACTGGAATGCAAACTGGTATGAAAGGGAAACATATGAACTTTATGGGATCAAATTTAATGATTGTCCGTATATGAAGGTCCTATTGCTGATAGAAGAAATGGAAGGAGAATGGCCACTGCGTAAAGATTACGCCGGGTATCCCGATCTAACATAGGTGATGAATAATGACGCATGAAGCAACTCAAATCACTTCCCCGACCAAACCATCTGAGATACTCCTGCATCTCGGACCACAGCATCCGCTGCAACCTGGTCCTTTTTTGCTTGATTTGAAGATCGAGGGTGAAACAATAAGGGAAGCCGAACTCAAGATAGGTTATATTCATAAAGGTATGGAAAAGGTGTTTGAAGACAGGACATATCTCCAGATCCTTCCGCTGACAGACAGGATATGTTATCTTGCCTCTAATTCTAACAACGATGTCTATTGCCGTGGTGTTGAGGAACTGTTAGGCATAGAACCAACTGAGCGTGCCAAGTATCTCAGGGTATTAACTAATGAACTTTGCAGATTACAGAGCCATCTGTTAGGAATAGGTGAATATGCTACAGACGTGGGCTTTTTGACCATGTTCATCTATATGGTAAGGGAGCGAGAAGGGGTAGTGTCCCTGCTGGAAGCTATTACGGGCTCAAGACTGAACCATAATTATGCAAGGTTTGGCGGGGTTGCGAATGACCTGCCTCCAGGTTATAAGGAGATGGCATTAAAAACCCTGGGAGAACTGAAGAAACAGGTCAAATCCCATGATGAGATGTTGTCCAGTGATTCGATATACCTCAGAAGGACTAAAGGTGTAGGAGTATTAACTGCCAAAGAAGCCGGTGAACTTGGTGTGGCAGGACCGCCTTTAAGGGCCGCAGGCGTGGAGTATGACCTGAGACGGATGGAACCTTATCTGGTATATGATGATCTTGATTTTAAGGTAATCACCCAGACTGATGGTGACGTATTCTCACGGGTCAAAGTACGATTACTGGAGATACTTGAGAGTATCTATATTATTGAGCAGTGTCTGGACCAGATGCCTTCGGGTCCGTATAAGCAGGATGTAACACCATATATCACGCGGCCCAAACCCGGAGAGGTGTATGCCCGTATTGAAGATCCGAGGGGAGAAATGGGAATGTACATAATTTCTGACGGTTCCGATAAACCATATCGGTTCAGGATCAGGGGTCCTGCTTTTGCTACGGCTCAGGCACTTCCGCCATTATTGGTGGGAGGATATGTAGCTGATGTAGCAGCCATAGCAGCGAGTATGGATTCATGTACCAGTGAGGTAGATAGGTAGGAGGTGTAATTTATGGCAATTATAGAAATATATGATCTAATTATGCGTTACCTTGTTATTATTTTTGCAACCAACGATTTTGCGCCCTGGATCAGGGGTGTTCTTGGCGGGCTTGTGATAGGAGCCGTGTTCGGCGGAGCTCTAGTAATGGTATATCTTGAGCGCAAGTTCCTTGGAGACATGCAATCCAGGATAGGTCCTAATCGGGTAGGCGGTCGATTTGGTTTATTGCAGTTGATTGCAGATGCTATCAAACTATTCACTAAAGAAGATATTATCCCTGCCAAGGCTGATAAATGGTTATTTATAGGTGCACCGATTGTTGCACTCACGTCAGGTTTTTTGATGGTGGCAGTAATTCCTTTTGATCTTCTTGTGATCAAGGGGAACGAATATGCTGTAGCAGTATCCCGAATGGATATCAGTATCCTGTATCTTGAAGCTGTGTCCGGATTGGCCATCTTTGCTACATTTATGGCAGGATGGGGTTCAAGCAGTAAATATGCAGTGCTTGCCGCGTTCAGGAACGTAGCAAAGATGATTGGTTACGAAATCCCACTGGGTATTACTGTTATTAGTGTGGCAGTAATGGCGCATTCACTGGATATCGTGGAAATAGTGGAAGCCCAGTCAAGTATATGGTTCATTATTGCACAGCCGTTGGGTTTTGTAGTATTCTTCATAGCCTTGTTGGCTGATGTGGGACGAATACCCTTTGACCAGACTGAAGCAGAAGAAGAACTTGTCGCAGGATGGGCTACGGAATACAGCGGGATGAGATGGGGGCTGGCATTCTTTGCTGAATATCTCCATGCAGTTGTGGGTTCTTTTATTGTTACTCTGATATTCCTGGGTGGATGGAATGGTCTCCCGATTGTCGGCAATCTATACATTCCCGGAATCTTCTGGGTGATTGCCAAGACAATAATGGTGATGATGCTTTTTATATGGATCAGAGCTGCCCTGCCGAGATACAGGATCGACCAGGTCATCGATATAGGTTGGAAGGTATTAATTCCACTTGCATTGTTGAACCTTGTGTGGTCAACTATCATAGGATTAATTTGGGCATAGGAGGGGAAAAAGATGGTATTGAAAAATTTACAAATAACTCTTCGCACTGTATATACAAAATCTGTAACGAGACTTTATCCGGAAGAAATAATGGATCTACCGGATGCATTCAGGGGGCAGCAACATCTGGATATGGATAAATGTGTTGGGTGCGGCATATGTTCCCAGATGTGTCCCAATGATGTTATTGAGATAGTAAAAAGCGGAAAATGGTATCCACAGTTTGATAACGGGCATTGTATGTTCTGCGGATTGTGTGTTGATTTTTGTCCGAATGGGGCACTGTCTATGACAAAACACTTCGAACTGGCTTGTTGGACCAAGGAAGAAACAGTCTACAGCCCTGACCAGCTTGCAGCTCCGAATAAAGCCGAACTTGAAGGCAGGACAGGGGGGTATACGAAATGATAGATCTACAGATAATACCTTTTGCAATCATATCAATAATCATGATCGGTTCATCCATCATGGTGGTAAAATCAAAGGAAGTAGTACACAGTGCTTTCCATTGTGTTATAGCTATGATGAGTGCTGCAGGATTTTATGTGTTGCTTAGTGCACAGTTCGTAGCTGTAGTGCAGATACTGGTGTATGTAGGAGCCATTGGAGTGATGATACTCTTTGCAGTAATGCTTACTACGAGAAACCAGGAGGTGGAGTGATTATGGAACAATTACCAAGTAAAAGTTGGAATATAATTAACCTGGTGACTGCACTTATGTTGATGGCAGTATTAGTATTTGCGATTGTTAGTGTTGTCGGATTAGAGCCTTTAGTGCCAAGCACTCTGCCAGAAAGTGTACCTATTGATTATACAGTCTGGGAAGACGGGTCAAAGGATGCAAGTGGGATTGAACATGTGGGAGGACTGTTGTTCACCAAATATGTAATCCCCTTTGAGGTTCTTGCACTGATCCTGTTAGCGGCACTCTTAGGGAGTCTTTACATGGCCAAGAAGGAGGATGAGTAATGTTACCGGTCAGTTATTATCTAATTGTTGCAGCCATTGTGTTCTGCATTGGTGTTTATGGTGTGATGACATTAAGGTCAGGAATTATGATCATGATGTGTATAGAACTGATGCTTAATGCAGCTAACATCAACCTGATAGCCTTTGCATCACATTTCAGCCAGGTGAACGGTCATGTTTTTGTGCTGTTCAGTATTGCTTTGGCAGCGGCTGAAGCAGCTATTGGTTTTGCAATATTAATGAGTATATTCAGGTCTAAGAACAATGTCAATATCGACAATATCAACATCCTGAGGTGGTAAGATATGGCTGTTGATAATATAGTATATTTGATACCGGCACTTCCGGTGTTAGCATTCGTACTTACCCTTGCCTTTGGCAAGAAACTCCCCTCAGGCGGAGGATATATACCGATACTGGCAATAGCCATATCCTGTATTATATCTGTACTGGCATTTTTACAGATAAATGAAACAGGTGTACCCATTGAGGTATCTGCTCATTGGTTTTCAGTATTGAACGTTGGTATTTTGATAGATCCTCTGGCAAGTGTAATGTTGATGATGGTCACTTTTGTGAGTTTGCTCATCCACATCTATGCTATAGGTTATATGGCACATGATCCAGCCAAACCCAGGTATTTTGCAGAGACCGCATTGTTCACTGCTGCTATGCTGGGTGTTGTGCTGTCAGATAATATCCTTCAGTTCTTTATTGCTTGGGAACTGGTAGGTCTGTGTTCATATCTACTAATTGGTTTCTGGTTCAGGAAACCTTCAGCAGCTGCTGCCGGAAAGAAGGCATTCCTCACAACCCGTGTGGGTGATGTGCTGTTTTTGGCTGGTATAGTAATATTATTCTTTAATATGAGAGAACATGTACTTCCTCATATTACCGGGCATGAGACAGTATATCTGCTCCAGTTCAGTACTATCTTCGAAAATATTCATCTTATACCTTCAGGTCAACTTACTATTATTACACTGCTCTTCTTTGGCGGTGCGGTAGGTAAGAGCGGGCAGTTCCCGCTGCATGTATGGTTACCTGATGCAATGGAAGGTCCTACTACTGTATCGGCCTTGATCCATGCAGCTACTATGGTAACGGCTGGTGTGTATCTGGTTGCCAGGACTTTCCCGATGTTCATTGCGGCACCGGATTCGCTGATGGTTGTAGCTTACGTAGGAGGTTTTACAGCACTGTTCGCATCCACCATGGGACTAGTAATGAACGATATCAAGCGTGTACTTGCTTTTTCCACGATCAGCCAGCTTGGATATATGATGCTGGCACTGGGAATGGGATCGGTAATAGGTGCTGCGGCAGTAGGTTTTGCCATGTTCCACCTGATCAATCATGCATTCTTTAAAGCATGTCTGTTCTTGTGTGCAGGTAGTGTAATTCATTCGACTGGTACAAATGATCTGCGTGAAATGGGTGGTCTGATGAGTAAGATGAAGGTCACAGGGATCACCATGTTATTTGCTTCCCTGGCACTTGCCGGTATTGGTATACCATTTATTAATAAAATAGTGGGTTTTCCTGTAGGTACCAGCGGTTTTGTCAGTAAGGATGCGATCATTCTGGATGCTACATATGTATTTGCTCATATGACACATGATTGGATCCCATTTGCCTTTGGTATATTAGCGGCATTATTAACAGCAATATATACATTCAGGCTGTGGTTTATGGCATTCACAGGCAAACCGCGCCAGGAAAGACATCCTCATGAGTCGCCAGCAACTATGACAGGAGTTTTATCAATTCTTGCAATATTTGCATTGGTATTTGGAATGCTTACTTTCGTTCCGTTTTTGGATTTCGTAAATAGTACTTATGATCCTGAAAAGATTAACCATCTTGCTGAATTAGGTGGTAATCCCATATTAGAGGATCCTATGCATGAAATTCATCATACTGTCGATCATGCTTCACCTATAATAATCTTATTACCGGTTATTGCTGGTGTGGGTGGACTACTGTTAGCATGGGTGATCTATAACAGGCGGTGGATAAGTGTAGCATCGATCGGGAATATGCGAAATCCGTTATTCGCGATTCTTGCCAAGCGGTACTACCAGCATGAGATATTCATTGAACTGATATCCCTGAAGTTCACTTATGGAGTACTTGCCCTGACCAGTGAGTTCAGTGACCGCAAGATAGTCGATGGTATCATTGACGGCATCAGTTCATTTATCATAGGAGGAGCAGAAGTCTTGAAAAAGATACAAACAGGAGTGGTGCAGAATTATGCAACCGCAACGGTTTTAGGAGTGGGGCTAATAGCCCTTATCCTCTCATTCAGGGAGGTGTTCTAAGTGATTGATTATGTACTTTCATTAATACTGTTCATCCCACTCATAGGTGCTGCACTAACGCTGTTATTTGCCAAGAGCCGTGAATCGGCCAGAATAGTTGCATTAGTCTCATCAGCAATATCATTTGTACTTACGATAATGATATATCTCCAGTTCAAATCAGGTTTAGCTTTCCTGGAATTCCAGTTCGTAGATAAAATTCCATGGATGGACTATATGGGGATAAGTTATTATCTGGGTGTTGACGGAGTCAGCATGCCGCTGATACTGTTAAATGCGATACTGTGTCCATTGACCATAATTTATGTATGGGGAGAGAACAAACAGCCCAATCAGTTCTTTGCTTTGATACTGGTACTACAGGCTGGAGTGTTCGGGGTATTTATGTCCCTGGATTTCTTCCTGTTCTATATATTCTGGGAACTGACACTGATACCACTGTACTTCCTGATAAGTATCTGGGGCGGTCCTAACAAGGACTATGCAGCAATTAAGTTCTTCATTTATACCCATGTTGCCAGTCTTGTAATGGTGTTGGGGATATTTGCACTGTATTTCACTACCGGTGTTGAAACATTTGAAATACCTGTATTGTTACAGGCATTTTCTGACATAGCATCTGCTGAGATGAGAGTTGGTATTTTCCTTGCCCTGTTCTTCGGGTTTTTAGTGAAGATGCCTACCGTACCTTTCCATACCTGGTTACCGGATGCTCACGTGGAAGCACCTACAGCAGGCAGTGTACTGCTTGCCGGTGTGCTGCTTAAGATGGGCGGCTACGGGCTGTTCAGGGTATTATTACCAATGATGGAGGGTCTGGGACCATATCGAGAAAATATAGTCACATTAATGGCGGTGCTGGCTGTGGTAAGCATATTGTATGCAACGTTTGCAGCACTGGCCCAGAAAGATCTGAAGAAAATGGTCGCTTACAGCAGTGTAGCCCATATGGGTTATGTGATGCTGGGAGCTGCTGCATTCAACTATATGTCAGTTTCAGGAGCCATGTTCCAGCAATTCAGTCATGGACTGATCACTGCCGTGCTTTTCATGAGCGTAGGTGTGATACAGCACAGTGTCCATACCAGGATCATACCAGACCTGGGCGGATTGGCTGACCGGATGCCAAAACTGGCCTTCTTGATGATGGCTGGATTCATGGCATCACTGGGACTCCCGGCTATGAGCGGTTTTATTGCCGAGTTTATGGTACTGACAGGAAGTTACCTGACTCTGCCAACATATGCACTGTTGGCAATGCTTGGTATTGTAGCTACGGCCGGGTATCACCTGTGGGCATTGCAACGTGCCATGTTTGGCAGTTACAACGAGAAACTTGGTGAACCTCATGACCTGGCTAACTTCGAAATGATACCCATGGCGATACTGGTGTTGTTGATAATATTGTTTGGAGTATATCCGGGATCAGTGATGGAAATGTTTGAATCTGCCAGTAAAATTATTCCAGGAGTGATGATATGAGTTATATAGAACTAGCTTCCCAATTCGCTCCGGAACTGATATTGACCATCGGGGCTCTTGCCATTATGATGATCGGTCTGTTTCTGTCAAATTCACAGAAAAAGATACTGGGATATCTTGCCACAATATTCCTTGCAGTGGCCAGTTTGGTCATTGTGTACAGGGGAATATATGATATACAGATGGAAGGCATATTGGCAGATTCCTTGACCATAGACCCCATGAGCCAGTTCTTTAAGCTGACATTCTTATTGGTATCCCTGATTGTGGTTATAGCATCGATAAGAGAGTATGATGGCCATTCGAATCAAGACGAGTATTATACTCTAATACTACTCGGGACCATCGGAATGATGGTAGTGGCCTCAGCAATAGATATTGTAACTATGTTCATCGGGTTTGAACTGGCCAGTTTGTCCACTTATGCACTGGCAGGATTCAACAAGAAGGATCCAAATAGCCTGGAAGCGGCAGTCAAGTACTTCATCATAGGTGCCCTGTCATCCACATTGCTGTTGTTCGGTCTTTCATACATATATGGTATGAGCGGCGGCCTTACAAACATCAGTGAACTGGCAGTTTTCTTTAACAGTAATCCCACTGTCCTCACAAGTCCATTGGGTGTAGTAGCTTTGATGCTGATTGTGGCCGGATTTGGGTTCAAGATGGCACTGGTACCGTTCCATATGTGGGCACCGGATACTTATCAGGGTTCGCCTACTGTGATTTCGGCACTGCTGGCAGCAGGGTCCAAGAAAATGGCATTCGTTGCAGCCTTCAGGATATTGCTGATAGCAATGATAGCCATCAAGGTAGATATGATGATAGTATTTACAATCCTGGCAATTGTGACAATGACCCTTGGTAATGTAGTAGCCTTAAGCCAGAAGAGCATTAAGCGTATGCTTGCTTATTCTTCAGTGGCGCAGGCAGGATATATTTCCATGGTGTTTGTAGTCATGTCACCTGAGGCATTGACCGGAGGCATACTGTATGTCATGTCCCATGCATTCATGAAGACGGGTGCTTTCATTGCAGTGGCAGCACTGGGATATATGTTGTTGAAGGAGAACAGTAATGCAAAGGACGTTGATCATCTGGATAACTTTGCCGGACTTGGTAAAAGATCTCCATTTTTGGCATTCAGCATTATGATATTCCTGTTTGCCCTGGCTGGTATTCCACCAACAGCAGGTTTTGTCAGTAAGTTCATACTGTTCTTTTCAGTGCTGAAAGGAGAATTTTACGTCCTGGTGATCTTTGCCATATTGAATAGTGCATTGTCCCTGTATTATTACGCCAGGGTTGTGAAATATATGTATGTACTTCCGCCTTCGTCTGATGAAAAATTGAAAATCCCCGGAGCATATGCAATAGCTATACTGCTGGCAATTATAGGCGTGCTGGCAATAGGAGTTGTTCCTGAACCATTCGTCCAATGGGCAGCAAGTGCGGCTAATGTACTGGGACTATAATAGGAGGTGAAAAATATGGCAGATTGTGATCTATGCGGGGTAGGAAGACCTACCCTATGTCCTGTGAAACCCGATGTACCGAGATTCAGAAAAGCCTACCCTACAGGGATGTGGATGGGCATTTGCGAGGAATGTATCAACGCCTCCCATGATGCCAATACTATCCGTACAAAGGCAAAAGGTTCTAAATGCAACCTTTGTGGAAGAAAGGGTGAACAAATGTATGCCGTGGAAATAAGAGTTCCCGATTTCAGCGAGCCTTATTATAAGGACAAAGTGGCGGAAATCTGTGAATCATGCCTGGAAGCCACCGAGAATACATACAACAAACGGCAGGCAGAACTGGCATCCCATAAAGGCCACCATTAATTGAAAAGGGGTACTTTTACCCCTGTTCATTCTTTTTTACTTTTTTTTTGGTACTTAAAGTATAATTTTCTCCTCAAATCTTGATACACTGAAATGCATTTATAGACTCCAGTATGTCGAGATAGAAAGGCAAACCCTCAAATATGAGGGAATGCCATGCATATTTATCACAATCATGCAAGAATTAACTTCACTTGGAGGTATAAAAGCTGATCTTCCTCCTTTCGTCCGAATGTTATTTGAGGATAAACACAACTGGGATTTTTTTGCATTTTGTCCATCAACCCTGTGCTAAGATTACTATTCAACATATTCAATAAATTATACCTATTTCCAACCTTCTGTATCATTATTCAAATAAACCTTCTACTACTTATTTCATTTGTTCTGTACCTGGTCAAAGAAACACAATCTGATTTATTCCATAAAATACTGAGAGATACAACTTCAATCGCAATTCGCCCACAACACACCCCAATCTCTCCCCCCAATTTACCTCTTCCCCACAGGCATAATACACAGCGCCCGCTCATCATCTTACATCTCTAATAGTCTCTCCACCCCACCAGCATCGAACCTCCTCATAACCACAGTCCCAGACCCAGCGAGACAGCCTGCAAATAAACATTCTAGGCAGTATGTCCCACCTCCATATGTACATCCCTGGTCAAGCGCAGCAGCACGCAGCTCAGCACGCACATCTCCCTCTACCACCTTCTCCAGTTCAAGCCCCTGCGGCCTGTACTTGTAGATTCCTGCCTGGAGATCGGTTACATTCCCTACAACCGCATAGAGCTCAAGCGGGTAGAGCGCACCTGCAGATAGTGCTATCCTGTATCCACCTGGATGTGTGATACCCTGTGCCGCCCAAATTAATTGGGAAACCTCTGTCAGGGTTAGCGCTTCATCCTTATAATTCCCCCTATCATGAAAAGGCGCTTTGGAAAAAAGAAAAAGAGGGCAAATTGGGATTCCCAAATCGCCATAGTACATTTTCAAGCCTGTGATAGGTATTTATTATTCCTCTGACATGGAATTTGTGCCTATTACAATACCCGCTTAACCACAATCACAGGGTCGGCAGGTGGAGCCCCCAGTACTTTCTTTACTATCTCTTTCACAATGTTCGCATTCGGAGCTTCCCAATCGCAAATTCCCATCCCGTTCTCATCTACGTATGCGCCATTGAACTTCACATCAGGATAGTCCTTCAGTACCTCATAGAACTGCGCCATAATATCCTCCAGTTCCTTTTTGCTTAGTTTTGGAAGTCTACCCTCCTCTGTATAGTGAAATATCAGGACTTTTGCCATTTTTCCTTTTCACCTCCTCCTGCCTGTTTTTAATTCGCCATAATCGACAGGCATTACGGCATCACATTTAAGTCACACACCCCGGATTTAAGAGCCGAGGCCTGTAAATAATACTCAACATCAATATTGTACATTTTTTTTATATTTTCTTGTGATAATAAAATGCATTAATACACTACCGCAGAGTATCTCTAACATTTTAATAATCCAGTTAGTAATTATTTTAAAGATAGATACCGATAAAAGTTCAGGATTTTGATCGAACTCGATCCCTAAAAGGGATGATGGGAATAAAACTGTGGCAGTGATGAAAAAAATTCCTAAGATGAATGGAAAGAATATACCTGAAACAAATCGTTCAATAACCGTTCCTTTTTTCTTGAAACATATAAAATATGTTGCGATTCCAATAAATAGATATACAATTATTCCGAGTATATTTGAAACTGGAAACCATTTGGCCCCCATAAATGCTGCTCCGTGCGATTGAGCCAGATATAAAGTCAGCAAAAATGCAAACATAGAATATATTGTGCTGATTACAAAACCAGCTATTGCTGGCAATAGGATTTTGTTAAACCTAATTTTAATCTGCATATTTTGTTATCACTTTTACTGTACCAATCCATCTATAAAATTTTAATTTTCCAATCAATTTTTACAATGATATTTGTCATTAGTACTTATATTATCTTCCCAACTTTATGCTCTCATTCTTTTTATTTTTCTGTCTGTTTCATTACGCCCATATTTTTTTCAGGCACAGGTATGCAATTTAAAGATAATTGTAAAGGAAACAAGTTGGTAAATAAAAGTCATGGCAACTATGCTCCAGAGTCGTTGTTGTTTTCAGTTTGCTTAGTAGCCTTATAACTTGGCGCCTTCATTAGAAAATAGTACAATAACCTAACTGCGAAATAGGTTCCTAACAAAACTAAACCCACACCTATCCAACTTGTCCCTCCAGCTTTAGCAATTTCTATCTTTTGAATCTCAGGATCAGGTTGATCTGATTTTATTACAGATATTTTTTTCTTTGAATGTTTATAATATAACCTATTTCCAAATATACCAAGTAATATCCCAATAAATATGTATACCCCCAACTGAATAAGAGGATGCAAACTTGGTATTAGTACAACATCAATATATGCGAGCAGTCCAATAAGAACAGCTGCATAAAGATACATCTTTCTATAACCCATCCACACTGTCTGGAAGAGGCATGCACCCCAATTCCAATTAATTATTTCCCCACTTTTCCCCATGTTTTTCCATTTTTTCAAATAATAATTATCCTTGTCGCCTGCAAATAGATTTAATTCTTCTTCCTTTACTTCCATCTTCGATCTCCTAAACAGCATTACTGCCATACATTTTTCAATTTTGAGCGTTTAATGGTTGTTACCCTGTCCAATCAACTATTTTTCATGTTAATTTCAATTTTTCTTACCTTGCAAACCGATAATAGCGCCAATTTTCAGCTTTACAAGAGTTATTCTCAATTCCGTTTGACTAACTGAGCATGAGTTTGATCCTGTTGAAGTCACGACCCCAAACGCCGCTTCGCTCTGTACGGGGCATCATGGATGATACTTCTGATTTTTGTATTTCTGTAAGTTTAGACATTTCTAAATTTATTAATGTGTATGCTGCATAATATCGACATGTAAAATTGAAATCATGCATCCATATATTTAGTATTCCCAAGCACCAGCCACTGGAATAAGAGCACCAGTAAGATAGTGTGGACTATCAGTAACCAGCCATTTGACTACTTCTGCAATTTCATTAGGTCTTCCTGGTCTACCAAATGGTATTTGTTCAGCCATCTCTTGACGTTCCAATTCTGTAGTAGCTCCCTCTTCAATTAAACCCGGACAAATTGCATTTACTCTGACTCCTGAAGAAGCTAGGCTGGCAGCTAATGACTTTGTCAAAATTACAATTCCTGCTTTTGCAGCGCAGTATCCTGTAGACATACTCCAGGCCTTGAGATTTTCAACGCCTGAAAAAGCAAAATTGATGATATGTCCCTGGGATGCACAAATTTTTTCCCTTGCAAAATATGTAGTATTAAATGAAACCTGAAGATTCATATTAACAGATTCTGACCATTCTTCTGGTGTAACTTCGAGAACATCTTGATAATAAAAAGGCCCTATAGTATTTACTAAAACATCAATACTTGTGAATTGTTTCACTACTGCGTTTACCATTTCTTTTGCTTGCTTTGGATGAAGCAGATTAAAACAAAATAATCCAGCCTCAACGCCTTTTTTTTGCGCCTCCTCTTTAATAATTTGAACTGCCGCAAAATTCTTATGATAATGAGCGGCAATGTTGAACCCTTCAGAAGCAAGAGATATGGCTATAGCCTGACCAATATCTGAACTTGCACCTGCTATTAATGCTGTCTTTGTCCCCATCTTTGCGTTCCTCCTTTTATAAGATGATATTAAATAAACGCCGGATTTTATAAAAACTCGTTCTAATCTTTGCTTTCGTTAATTACCTAATAATGATAGCGATTTTTCGAAGCAATGGCATCATTTATTGAATGTTATTTTAATCCCACCCTAATATGCTCCTATTCTCTGGATATGATAATTATTATTTCTGCTCAATTTCGCTCCAGGAGCATGAATCTGCCATTCTCAGTCACATACCCCAGACTTAAGAGCCAATGCCTGTAAATAATACTCCGCATCACTTTTTTGCATTTTGCCTGTCAACCCTTTGGTAAGATTGCCATTCAACATATTCAATAAACTATACCTATTTCCAACCTTCTGTATCATCATTCAGATAAACCTTCTTGTACTTATTTCATTTGTTCTGCACCCAGTCAAAGAAAAACATTCTGATATATTTCATGAAATACTGATAGATACAACTCCAATCTCACTTACCCATGCCGCACTTTCATCTCCTCCAACAATTCACACCCTCCCCACAGGCATAATACACAGCGCCCGCTCATCATCCTGCATCTGCAACAGCTTCTCTACCCCACCATCATCGAACGCCCCCACAACCACAGTCCCCAACCCCTGCGAAACAGCCTGCAAATAAACATTCTGGGCAGCATGCCCCACCTCCATATGCACATACTGTTCGCCTCGCTCGCCATACTTCCGGGTCGTGCGTTCATACACCGCAGCAAATACCAGTACTGCCGCACCATCCTCAATGCATTCCTGGTCAAGCGCAGCAGCACACAGCTCAGCACGTACATCTCCCTCTGCCACCTTCTTCAGTTCATGCCCCTGCGGCCTGTACTTATAGATTCCTGCCTGGAGACCCTCCACATTCCCTGCAACCACATAGACCTCCAGCGGGTAGAGCGCACCCGCAGAAGGTGCGGTCCTGTATCCACCTGGATCTGTGATACCTTGTGCCGCCCACAAGAGTTGGGAAATCTCGGCCAGCGTCAGCGCTTCATTCTTGTAATTCCTTATCGACCTTCTCTCAAGCAGGGCTTCCTCGACAGAGATGCCGCCGGAGTTTCGCGGTTCAGGAAGGATGATTGTATCTCCGACCACATTTCCTGCATGAGGTTCCTTTCGAACCGGCTGGATAATTACTGCCAGCACTACTGCCATACAGACAATTGCAATAGCAACATGTATGCTCTTCACTATGGCCACTCTCCAATTATGTGGTAATATCACTCAAATACAAGATTATTGACCTTATACTACTTAAAAAAAGTGCCAGATGTGACATGGGGTGGTGGGGGAGGATAAAATAATGAAGTTTATCTGCAATAAGTAACTTTAAAATGAATGTAGAATAGGAATTATAGGATTTCCTAAAAATAAATAATGTCAATTAATTGATCACTATCGAGAGAGTAAAATTGAAAATCATTGGTCTTATATGGACAGACAAAACCATTGAAAAACTTGTACAAAAGCACAATGTACAGCAAGATGAAGTACATGAAGTATTTGGTGGTTATCCGAAATTCCGTTTTGTTGAGAAGGGATTCTATCCGAATGAAAATGTATATGCCGCCCTTGGCAGGTCAAAGGCAGGCAGGTTTCTAATCCTCTTCTTTATGTACAAAAAAAATAAACATGCACTTATAATATCTGCACGAGACATGACTGGTGCTGAAAGGAAGAAATATGAACAACAATAAAAGTTCTATATCAAAAGCACGGGATTATGACGAAATTGGGGAGTTCTGGGATATACACGAGCTTGCCGATCATTGGGATGAGACCAGACCTGCTGAGTTCGAAGTTGATATCCAATCCGAATTGATATATTATGCAGTGGACAATGAACTTTCGGATAAAATCCAAGCATCTGCCAGACGCCGCGGTATTTCACCTGATACTCTTGTGAATTTATGGCTGCAGGAAAAGTTGCAAGAGCAGTCTTCTTGAGAATATTTCTTATCTGGATGGGCATTTGAAAATTATTTAACTTTTTAGAATCCAGGATTTAATTCAGGTGGCTCTATCATAAGTAGATATTCATCAGGCCAGCCCGACCCTTGCGCCTGTTGATGAGAGGGCAGCCGGAAGCTTGGCCGGTCCTTGAGCCTTTGGGCGCATGGAGCGCGGTTTGAATCCGCGCAGCCCCATTTGGATTTTTTGTTTAGCTCTGGTTTGCTTATCACGAAAATGCTCACTTTTTTCGCATTTTCTAAGCCTACAGGAAAGTATATACTTTCCTATACGTTGAAAAAAAATAAGGAATATGGCGGGCTGGAAGGGATTTGAACCCCTGGCCGATGGATTAAGAGTCCATCGCTCTGCCTGACTAAGCTACCAGCCCACGCTGAAGCCTTCTCATAATTATATTATCATAATATATACGTTTCGCAGAATGTGCATGAAATATCGCTGTGCGCTTAAAAAATAGAGAAAACGAACCTTTCCCGCAAACTGATTAATAACAAATTTATATATCAATATGGATTATATAACAAACAAAAATTTAACTGGAAAGTTAGTGATATGAACAAAGACCTTCTGATGTGGGACGAGACACTTTTCAAGGACCCGGACCTATTCGAGCTTGACCACATCCCTGAATACTTCGCCCACCGTGAATCCCAGATGCAGGCACTCATGTACTGTGTCCGGCCTGCCATGCGCGGCGCAAGACGCGTCAATGCCTTTTGTATAGGTCCTCCAGGCACTGGCAAGACCACGGCAATACACAAACTAATCGAAGAGATCGAGAAATCCACATCAAAGGTAGTTCCTGTCCATGTCAACTGCCAGACTAATTCCACCCGGTTTACTGTCTACTCCCGGATATACAAAAAATTGTTCAATATAGCCCCGCCGTCCTCAGGTGTCTCATTCCAGAAGATCAATGAAAAAATCACCATGCATCTGGCAGATGAAGAAAAAATACTGGTGGTTGTCCTGGATGATATCAACTACCTGATGCATGAGGGTGAACATGACAAGGTGCTATATTCACTGCTGCGCGCCCATGAAACAAATCCCGGTGCCCGCATAGGTGTGATCAATATATTAAGCGATACCGGCATGGGATTTCATTTTGATCCGAAAGTGGAATCAGTCCTCCTGGCAGAAGAGATAAAGTTCCCCAGATATACAGGCGATGAGATACGGGACATCCTTAAAAACAGGAATAAACTGGGGTTCTACAATGATGTGGTTGGCACCGATGTGCTGGAAAAAGTTGTGGAATATACCGAATTGCTTGGCGATCTGAGGGTGGGTATTGACCTGTTCAAGCGCTCAGGTCTAAATGCAGAAAGGCAGGCATCCAGGACCATCGAAGTTGAAGATGTGGACAAAGCCTACAATACCTCAAAGCTGGTGCACCTCACATACCTGTTAAAGTCATTAAAAAATGAAGAAAAAACCCTGCTGGAACTTATTTGCAAGCACACCGAGATTAACACAGGTGAATTGTATAATGAGTTCCACGATAAAACAGGCCTTGGTTATACCAGGTATTACGAGACCCTGGAAAAACTATCAGCCTTAAAATTAATAAATGCCAGTTTCACAGGGAAAGGTACCAGGGGCAGAAGCCGCATAATCACACTGCGGTACAGTGCAGACGAAATAACAAAAAGGCTGTCATAAACATGACCTGCCCTGATGTGCCCTTTGTTTTCACTGGAAACTATACTAAATAATAAAATCAGTGTAAAAAAAAATGTGCAATTATTTTTTAAACTCAGTATAATTGCACTTTCCGCAGGTCAGTCTGTCCTTATGATCGGCAAGAAAGAACCCGTCACCGCAGCGGGGACAGGACTGTCTTAACCTCTTTATCGAATTATCTGAAACCTCGTAATAATTATGTACAGCCATTGTGATCACCTTATCTAATTTTACTCAACGGGTTCTTCTTCCACCGGTTCTTCAGATGCAGCTTTTTCTACCGGTTCTTTAGCAACAGCTTCCTCCTCGGTCTCTTCAACAGGTTTTGGCTCGTTTCGTTTCAGGACATATTTATTCTCTATTTCGTTTGCCCTGTCCACATCTGAATATATTTTTGCATATCCATAGGTATTCTGGGTGCCATATTCTGTCCTGATCTTATCAACGATCACCAGTTCATGCCGGGAGTTGAGCTGTGCAACCAATTTATTCTTAATCTCATCCCTTGAAGGGGTTTCACCACTATGGGATATATTGAACGTAATCTCTTTACGGTCTAATAATGGGTTATCCCAGTCTTTTGTAATATTAATCTCCAAATTGAATCCTCCGTTTCGATATCATCAAGATCTTGCTTTCCTTAATCCTATTATGAAATATGTATTTTTCTGTCCTTTAATCTTCAATGGTTTATATCTTTAATCACACTTCATCTTATCAAGCATGTCATATATCCTGTCCTTGACCCCAGGTGTGACAGTGACCATAATGCCTCCTTCATCAGGCAACCCGTAGATCACTACCGATGATACGGGTGCAAGCACTATAGCCGGTAGTGCTGCCAGATCTTCCTCACCGTGGACCATGATCTGCACCGGGACATCCGCATCCATTGCATCAGATAAAGCCGATACCAGTTCGGGTTCTACGAAGCTTGGCGGGTTGGTAACATCCACTTCAGTAAAATTCGAGTGCCTGATAGCTTTGATTATGTCCACACCAGCAGGCTCCCTGTGTGTTTTTTCATCGATAACAGATATATCTGGCACTGTCCCACACTGGAGCAGGTTGAAAGTGGAAATATCTCCTATGGCAATAAGTTTGGCAGGGCTGCCCATATCAGCGAGCATCTGTCTGGTAGTATCTACCTCATCCCCGCGATACAGGATCCCGAATTGCTTACGCATCTCGCTACGCATGGCATCAGGAAGGCAGAACCTCTTGCCAAGGATGGTTTCGGGCATATAGTCACTACCGTACCTTCAGCACATATTTTCCGCGAATGTCGATATTAAGCTTTTTAGCAATGCAGGAACGGGATGGATCAATGATCACCACAAATCCACTCCAGTCAGTGCTTAATGAATTGGAACCACAAACGCTACAGGTAGAGCCAGTTACAATCCTGTGGCACTCACGGCAGGCTTGTTCAGTCAAGTCTACTTAGCCTCCGCAGACTCTTCTTTCTCTTTGTCCATCATGTTCTCTTTGATCCACTCGATTCTGCCAAGTGCAGGCTGCCGCATGGTCAGGCCGATCTTACTGTCCCGCGGCTCACGTTCATTAATGCTTAATGCAACGACCCTGGCACGCACATAGTCTCCTTCAGATAGTGACCTGTTGCTTTCCTTTGTTACAAGACGGGCATTCTTGGAATCAAATGAAATATATTCATCAGTTATCTGGCTCACATGGACAAGCCCGTCCATGGGTCCTATACCTATAAATGAGCCGAACTCAACAATCTCAACAACACTGCCTTCTATGATCTCCTGCAGTTCAAGCTTAAAAACTATAGCGTCAAAAGTAGCATCATAATAAACTGCACCATCACCGGCAAGAATGTGACCGTCACCTACTTCAACCACGTCTATAATGGCAACAATGGCACCTAAGGTCTTATCAATCTCCCCTTCTAACTTATCGATCAAAGCAATCCGGACTGCATTTGTCACATCATCCCCCAGCAGTTCAGGAGCAATACGTACGGTATCTGCCAGTCTTACCTTATTGTACATTCAATAATCCTCTGATTTCTATAGTTAATGTGTTTATGAATCTAAAATATTTATCACAACGAACATCTTACATTATTTCAAGATGATCCTTTCCACGTAAGTACACTATTGTGATGTCCTTACTACATAATCTTTTCTTAAGTTCTGCATCATTGGTAAAAACCGCTGCCTTCTCTTCCATGGCTAATTCCACTATCGCATCATCTGCATTCCCTTCTGTAATGATCTCACTGCACTCCCGGGCCAGTCCGATACCAACGTTCGCAGACATTTTATCCTTACCCCTGGCAAACTTTTTTATACCATTCAGTTCCCTGGTCACTGATGAAGGAACAATAAAATCCTTGAAACCAAGACGCCCAAGTTCCTTGAAGATATCCAGACCGAACTGGACCGGGACCATGAATGCATTAGTATCTATTATAACTTTCATATTATATCATCAGATTCATTCATTTATGATACCGGAACCGATGAGTCTCCACCTGGCACCGACCCTTCTGCTGATCGCCACATTGTCTTCAAAATCTGCACAGACCGGTCTTTTCAGTTTGACCTCAACAATATCCTTGCGTACACTGGTCGCTACGCCAACTGTGGTGGCAGTGCCTATATTGAGCATAAGTGGTTCATTGGAATGAATAGGTTCTATTACCAGTTCGTCAGCTGAACCTACAACACGTTCTAATAACCTTACTTTCATGAGAAATTCATCCCGCGTGGGGGGCAGGGTATCAGGCTTGCCTGCCACTTGACCGACAAGACTATCACTTTTTGTGATCGATGGATCAAGTTTGGTTCCTACGCCTACCAGACCGCCTGGCGTGGCCTCTTCTACTTTTTCACTACCTGCCATAATGTTGATAATAGTGGTCAGGATGGATTCCCACCTGACTGTCCCTCCCGATTCTACCTTCCGTCCAGGTCTTATTTCAATATTGTCACCGGACTTAAGGGTTCCCAAACTCAGGGTCCCGCCTATAACGCCACCTGTTATCTTGCCGGGTTTGGAGCCTGGTTTATTAACGTCAAAGGAACGGGCAATGAGCATCCTGGCAGGTTTATCCAGTATCTGTTCCGGGGCAGGGATATGTTCTTCTATAGCCTGTATCAGGATGTCCATATTAACACTCTGCTGGGCAGAAATGGGAATGACAGGCGCACCTTCTGCCACTGTACCTTTTACGAAATCCAGTATCTGATGATAGTTCTCTATCACATCGTCCTTGCTTACAAGGTCGATCTTATTCTGGACTATTACTATGTTATTGATCCCGATTATGTCCAGTGCCATCAGGTGTTCCTTGGTCTGGGGTTGCGGGCATTGTTCATTGGCTGCAATTACCAGGACAGCACCGTTCATTATGGCAGCACCTGAGAGCATTGTAGCCATCAGGGTCTCGTGTCCGGGTGAGTCTACAAATGATATGGTCCTGACTGGTTCTGTATTTTTACCGCAGTGCTCACATTTTTTGGCAACCGTATAACTGTCGGGATGCGGGCATTTAGGGCATTTCATGAAGGTGGCATCTGCATAGCCTAAACGAATGGAAATGCCGCGCTTTATCTCCTCGCTGTGCTTATCTGTCCATACGCCGGACAGGGCACTTACAAGGGTTGTCTTGCCGTGGTCAACATGGCCCACGATGCCGATGTTAACGGAAGGTTGTTTCAATTATATGTTTCCTCCAATGATGAATAATCGTGAATGATGATGCCTTATAGTGGTACTCTTTATACTTAATAACTTACATTGCGTTCAATATTCATCAAATCCTGTATGCGTGTAATATGTCATCTGACCGGATTGCAGCTTTTTGTCGACCCAGGCTTTTACGTACTTTTTCACTATGAACCTGCCGGGTGGTATCAGTAATATGAACCCTGTAATATCGGTCAGTATACCTGGTGTGAGCAGCAGGACCGAACCTATGAGCACGAGCATGCCGTCGAACAGGACATCCCCGGGCATGTGTCCGTAGGATAGTTCGGTCCGGATGCGCTGCCATACACCCAGTCCCTGCTGCTTTGCCAGGGCGGCCCCGGCTATGCCTGTTATGACTACAATGCCCAGGGTAGGTAAGACTCCTATGCTTTTCCCGAGTTCGATGAGTATGTAGAGTTCTACAAAGGGTACTATTACGAACAGGGCCAGTAAGGTTAAGAACATGGTGTGGTGTTTCCTTATATGTGGGTTTATAGTGGATTGGTGTGTATTTGTGGTTCAAGGATAATAAATCCGGCGGCACCTATATGCCTTACTGATTGCCAGATGGGCGGGTAGAATGCAGGGGATATTACTTAATCGAGAAGGATAACTGCCTTTGAATGGGTTGTGATATATGGCTGTAATTTTTAGTGCCCCAAATTGTGACGGTCTCAATTTTTTTTTTTCGAGATATAACTTAGAATGCTTTTTATAAATTCCTCAACGTCTGTGAGGTCTTTGGACATGATGATGAAAAGCCTTCTCGTATCGATCCTGCCGTACAGGTGAACCAAAAGATTTCTGAATTTTGCCATTTCCTGCAATCTGGCAGACAGTCCGGTATCGATAATTCCCTCCTCTTCAATGACGCTGAATATATCCTTGTAGTCCTCGCCTCTGCGGAAACCTTTTTCAGCTATTATATGGTTGCCTATGTCAAGACATGCTTCAATTGATTCCTGCAGACAATGTTTTGCAGCCTGGACATCCCTGAAATTCTTAGAGAATGATTCATATCCCTGTTCTTTCAGTTCTTCGAGGAGGCGGATGTTCTGGTCCACCAGATCAATTTTTGCATTAATCACGTCACTGCTTATCATATTCCAAGCCTGGCCTTCCTTGCTGTATCATATACTTCGTAATATGGTTTGAAATCATAATATTGTGTAAGGGACGATGTTTCAAATTCTATGCGTTTTTTCTCGTCCCTTGAATAGATAAGTTTTCCATGTTTTATTACCTGACTTTTAAACCTGATGGTAGAGCCGTTAAGGATCCTGAGGTCTACCACTTTTTTTTCAGATAGTGCCTTTTCAATCTTTATTGCAAGTCTGGAAGGATATAGGGGGTCCTCTTCTAAGAGGGATGGGTCCTTTAAATAAACGGCAATGTCTATATCGCTTTTTTTGTGCATTGTGTTCTTTGCATGTGACCCGAAAAGGTAGGCAAAGAGGATGTGAGGTTCTTTTTCCAGTATTTTTGAGATGTTTTCCACATGTGTATATTGTAAAACAGTCTTTATAAAATCTTTGAACATTTTAATAAGCGGCGCATCTTTTCACGTCCGCTTGATTTATTTGTTATTCATTATTTTTTTTAAGAGCCATGCCATATTTTCGCCTAAAATCTTCATAGTATTCATGCCTTCTTCATCATCTCTGACTTCTTCCTCATTAAATCCGAACCCCATATTCCAATATATAGATCCGGGAACAATAACTTGATTTATTAAAAAGAATTTGTTGATAGCATCAAAAACATCTGTTGCACCTGCTCTTCGAACAGCAACAACTGCAGCACCGACCTTATGTTTAATCAAATAACCATTTGCAATTGAGACAAGGCCCGCTCTATCAATTAATGCTTTAACTTCAGAACTCACATTTGAAAAGTATGTCGGTGAACCAATTATGATTCCATCTGCCTCGATCATTTTCTGAAAATATTCATTAAAGATGTCATCTTTTCTTGTGACGCATGTATTATTTTGTAACTCGAAACATTTCATACATCCAAGACAACCTTTGATATCCTTACCACCAAGTTGGAGAAATTCAGTTTCTATTCCTTCTTTTTGCAACTCATCAAACACACTATTGATAAGCATTGCAGTATTCCCTTTTTTTCTTGGACTCCCATTAAACGCGATAACTTTCATGATAGTTCCCCCTTATGTTTTTAATGCGTGGAGGCAGTCCAACAATTACTTTCATTAGCAAATCTCTTGCTTTTTTTCGTTGGATTTTGAATTACTGGACAACCTCTAAGGTGTTAAATATCTATATGATTACTATCTTATAATTCCACATGCTCCCCCCACATCTCAAAGGCTACATCCAGATCGCCACTGCCGCCGTCCTGTTCGGTCTCATCGGTATCTTCGTAAAACTTACAACCCAGATGCCCCTTGGCTCTATCATCTTCTACCGGCTTCTGTTCGGTCTTGTTGCCATTGCTATATTCTTCGCATGCTGCCGCCGCCTCAGCGAACTTCGGCTCGGCCAAAAAAAACAGTATATCCTCCTGCTGGGCCTGATGCAGGCAGGCACCATGCTCTCCTACTTCTTATCGGTAAAATATACATCAGTCTCAATTGCAGCACTGCTGCTCTACACAGCCCCTGTCTACGTCATCCTGCTCTCCCCCTTCCTGCTTAAAGAGTACATTAACCGCAGGAGCATCTTTGCACTGGCCATATCTATTATCGGGGTCATCCTGGTCATCCGGCCAGATACACTTTTCCAGGATGTGGATCACACCCACCTCATCGGGCTTGCCGCCGGACTGGTGTCAGGCCTGTTATACGGCGGTATGATAATTACCTCAAGGTACCTGAAGGACTACTACACAGGCACGACCCAGGGTACATGGGCCCTGCTCATAACCTTGCTGATCTTCTCCCCGTATTCGGTTGCTATCACCCCAAAAATACTGCTGGACAACCTGGTCGTACTTGTCCTGTTCGGCCTCATATCTACTGCCCTGGCCCTGGTGTTCTATCTTAGCGGCCTCATGCAGGTCAGGGCACAAAACGCCAGTATCGTAGCACTGCTGGAGCCGGCCAGTGCCGTGGTCTTTGCCTACCTCATCCTAAGCGAACCGGTTACTGTATCCATGCTGGCAGGCGGGGCACTGATAATATTGGGTGCTGTACTGGTCAGCAGGGAAAGACCTGTGGAGGGCACCCACCAGTGAGGAACTCTATGGCAGGCTGGCCGGGGACGGTATGGGCTGGACCTGCGGGATGGGCCTCACTGCCGGGGCTGTGGGTACAGGTGCCTTCTCAAGCACAAGCCGGACTGTTATCTTCTCCTGTCCCCTGAACATCTCAACCTCAATAGAATCACCCACATTATACTTATTAATAACTTTTATCATGTCCTGGACATTGTTTATCTGGATGTGGTCCATACTGATGAGGATGTCAGCTATCTCAATACCCGCCTTATCAGCCTCACTGCCGGGCACCACGTTGGTAACAACCACACCCTTGTCAGTGGGCAGGTTGTAGAAGGTCATGATTTTCTGGTTAATGTCCACTGCATTAATGCTTATCCACGGGCGCACTATCTCTCCATGCTCTCGCAGTTGTTCAGCAATCCACAGTGAGGGCTGTATGGGCAGGGCAAACCCTATACCCTGGGCAAAAGGTATGATTGCACTGTTTACACCAATCACCACGCCCTGGCTGTTAATCAGGGGACCGCCGCTGTTACCCGGGTTAATGGCCGCATCGGTCTGTATCAGCCCCTCCATGAATGTCATCTCTGTCTGGATGGATCGGTTGATAGCGCTTACCACTCCTGCGGTAACGGTAGGCCCACCCACAAGCCCCAGCGGACTGCCTATTGCAATAGCCATCTGTCCTATCTTCAGGTTGTAATTTTTTGCCATTTCAGGTACCGGCAGGTCAACGGCCTCGATCTTGATCACTGCCAGGTCCATCATTGTGTCCATCCCGCGAAGCTGTGCAGGGAACGTCCTCCCGTCCTCCAGCGTCACCTTGATGTCAGAGGAGCCCAGCACCACATGTGCATTGGTCAGGATACAACCTTCCGAATTGATTATGAATCCTGAGCCCACACCCGGTACCGGATGCACATGGAGGTGGGCGTCCTTTATCAACTTGACCTCGCTGATGTTGACCACACTGGGTATAACCTTCTCTACGGCACTGGTTACTGTTTCATCAAATCCCATCATCAAACCAATCCTGAATAATCTATAAAATAACACTGATTCTACGAATATATAATGTTATTCTAAAATCTGTGCGTGAAGATACAGAAAAAAAAGATTACTCTACAGGTTGAAAGAAAAAAAGAAAAAAAGAAAAAAGAGAACTACATTCCCATGTAGCTCTCAGGTCCCGGCATAGCGGGCATTGCTGATGACTCTTCCGGTATATCTGCCACAAGGGCCTCGGTGGTCAGCACCAGGCTGGCTATACTTGCAGCATTCTGCAATGCGCTGCGTACCACCTTCACAGGGTCGATAATGCCAGCTTCAACCATATCCTTATACTCATCTGTCTTGGCATCATACCCTATATTGGGATTAGTCTCAGACTTTATGTGTTCCACCACTACTGATCCTTCCTTACCGGCATTGGTGGCTATCTGTTTCAGCGGCTCCTCGATTGCCTGTAAGATAATGTTCAGTCCAATCTCCTGGTCGCCCTCAAGGGACAAGTCATCCAGTACCCTGACAGCCCTGATCAATGCAATTCCGCCGCCTGCAACCACGCCTTCCTCTATGGCAGCCTTGGTAGCGTTCAATGCATCATCGATACGCATCTTCTTATCCTTAAGCTCGGTCTCAGTAGCTGCACCAACATTGATCACAGCCACACCACCTGCCAGCTTGCCAAGGCGCTTCTTAAGGTTCTTGATCTTGTAATCCGAATCTTCCAGCTTGATCTGGCCCTCAATGATAGATACCCTCCTGTCAATATCATCCTTTGAGCCCTGACCTTCGATAATGATGGTCTTCTCCTTGTTCACCCTGACCTTGCGGGCACTGCCCAGGTCTGCCAGTGTGGTATTTTCAAGTTTCATACCCTTTTCTTCACTGATTACCTTTGCACCCGTTACTGCTGCAATGTCCTCCATCATCTCATTTCGTTCATCACCGAAACCAGGCGCTTTTACTGCACATACTTTAAGAGTGCCGCGAATGATGTTCAGTACAGTGGTAGCCAGTGCTTCGCCTTCCACGTCTTCGGCAATGATCAACAGGGGTTTATTCTCCTTGACCACTGCCTCCAGGATGGGGAGGAAGTCCTTCATTGAACTGATCTTTTTGTCGAATAAAATAATCTTTGGATCTTCAAGTACAGCCTCCATCTTTTCCGTATCTGTAGACATGTACGGGGAAATATAGCCCTTATCGAACTGCATACCTTCAACCACTTCCAGGTATGTATCCATGGACTTAGACTCTTCAACGGTAATTACACCATTGGCACCCACTTTATCCATGGCATCAGAGATCAAGTTCCCAATCACTTCATCATTGTTAGCCGAGATAGTAGCAACCTGGGTGACCTTATCCTTGCCTTTTACTTCCTCACTTTTGGATTTAATATCTTCAACCACAGCTTCAGTGGCCTTGTCCATGCCTCGTTTTATCTCAATGGGGTTGGCTCCTACAGTGATATTCCTCATGCCCTTATGAAGGATGGCCTGGGTCAGCAGTGTAGCGGTGGTTGTACCATCACCGGCCACATCCTGGGTTTTGGTAGCTACTTCCTTGACCAGTTTGGCTCCCATGTCCTCATACGGGTCTTCCAGGTCTATTTCCTTGGCTATAGTGACACCGTCATTTGTAATTGTGGGACTGCCAAAAGGTGATGATAGCACCACGTTCCTGCCCTTCGGACCCAGTGTTATCTTTACAGTATTGGCAAGCTGGTCCACTCCCCTCATCAAGGCATGCCTTGCATCATCATCGAAAATTAATTGTTTTGCCATTTATGTTCACCTACTCAAGCTTTGCGATTATATCGCTTATGTCGATTATGAGGAATTTTTCCCCGTTCATTTCCAACTCATCTGTATTATATCCTGTGTATAATATCAGGTCACCTTTCTGTACAGGCAGTTCATTATCATCGCTGCTAGTGCCTATTTCCACGACTACTCCCTGTTTTTTCTTTTCTTTTGCAGTCTCTGGAATGTAGATTCCACCAGTAGTCTTTTCTTCTTCTTTCACTGGTTTGATTAAAACTCGCTCACCAATTGGTTTTATATTCATAGATTTACCTCTATCGAAAATTTGTTATAGAATAATGTTGCGAAACGCATCTTCATTGTTTGCAGTTCTATAAATAGATTACGATACATTTACTTCTAAAGCACACAGTTATTTTTACCAAAGAAAAAGTTCAACATCACCTACAGCACGGCCAGTGTGAATAACAGGAATCCTACTGTAAGCATTATTGTGGAGTGCTTCAAACCAGATAAGAGACTCCCTTCTCCCATGACCCCTGCGATAAGTCCTGAGCATACACCCTGTATCACAGCTGCATGGAAGAACAGCCTGTTGAATACATTAAGGTCAAACTCCTGCATGAAACCCCCTCCCTGCATGCCGGATGCAGCCATTTGATCGGCCGCATTTGCCATTTCAGTAAGGAATGTGGTAGAGATAACATATACGACACCAACGAAAACCATGAATGAGATATAGATGATCATGACATAGATCAGCATATTAGTGGAACGTTCTTTTTGCATTTCCTGTTCAAATGCTGCATCCCTTGCAGCAACCAATAATACTTCACCCACATCACCGCTGGATTCATTAGCCTTAGTGATAAGAGTAATAGCTCTTACCACAGTATGGGTCCTGATACGGTTCGAAAAACGGGCCAGTGAGTTGTTGATATCAAGACCCCAGTCAATATCTTTCCAGACAAGTCTGATATGCTTACTCAAATGGCCGATCTTGGACCGTGCCATAAGGGCAATGGAATCCCGAAGTGCCATTCCGGTCTCGTTGGTGCTGGCAAGTTTTTTAAGGAAATCCGGAATCTGGTTCTGTATACGTTTTTCCTTGAAATTCTTTATTTCATGGAAGAACGCCAGTGGTACGATAATTATATAGATGGCATATACAATACGGTCATCAATAAAATCTATGAAATCCGGTGCTTGCAAAGCACTAAATACGGAAGCGATCAGGACAATTAAAGCAATTGGACCTGTAAGCATAAGAATGTTTGTCGGTTTATCCTTAATACTTTTCAATGGGTCCTTGAGCACTTTTCTAAAGGCAAGTCTTTTTCTTGATTTTACAAAGGATTTGAAATTTTCAAATTCAGGGTCGTCTTCTGGTGGGAGTTCAATCTCATCCGGAAGAAGTTTTTGTGTGGGAAGTAAAGGTGGTTCCCCGGCAGCACCAGGAGTCATGATACCAATCATGAAAACGAACATGAACGAGCCCACAGGTATCACCATATAAACAATAGCATACAGGCTCAACATAGTATCCGAACCCATGACACTCATCATGACACCCATGATGATAATGAACAAAGGTCCTGCTACAAAAGCTGTGACATACGACTCTGCAATAAGTGCAAGGGTCTCAAGGAAACCTTTCTGTTCATATTTTGCTGACTGGGCATACTGTTCGGATTTGTCCCTGAAGTATGATGGAATATCACCGCCGCTGTCTATAACTGTCAGCAGGTTATACATCAGATCCTGGAATTTATCAGATGGTGTGAGTTCACTGATATTATGTAGAGCAGTCCTGAGGTCGTTACCGAAATAGTCCATGTCCCGGAGTATCACTTCTGCTTCTCTTGACACCTCACCGTAAGTATACCTGCTGGCACTCAGTGCCCTGAACAGTTCAATGATGTTCATACCGCTCCTGCTTAGCGCATACATGAAAGTGACAGCAGCAGGAAGGTCACGGTTAATGGCACCTTTACGCTCACCTACCCGGAATTTGGGATACATCAGGAACAAAATAAGTGTGGTGCCTCCAAGGGCCAGTGTAAGGAATATGAAAATAATAGCACCCACTATTAATTCCTTGAAATCAAGTATCCAGGCCGTTTTCGGGCCGAAGGTGAGATTCGTGATCTGCTCGGGCAGGCCTATTACTACGGTAACAATAAACGCAACAATCACTCCCAGTATGGCACCAACTAACCCGGCCAGGACCGAATAGAATATTATGTTGGACAGGTACATCTCGTATGACATTGCCATACGGGCCTGATTGAGCTCTTTTTTCAGGTTGTAATACTGTTCTTCCCGTTTTTTCATTTTGTCGCCCAGTATGATAAAGGGCGTCATTTTCAATTTGTGGAACAGGTATTTTACCTTTTTAGAGTAAACATCAAAGATAGGCACTTTACTTTTAGATGCTTTTTCAAGCTGGGTCCCGGCATTGATGTCGTCCATGATCTGACACGATTCTTTTTTTAAAAATCGGTTATTCTTTTATCTTTAATTTATTCAATACTTTCTCAGGATCAATGGAATATTCATAGATGATGGTAGATACTGCTTCGTAATCGGTGATATGATTCCTTGACAGGAATTCAAGCACTTTCTCCCTGTATTTTAATTCTCTGCGTACTTCCTGGATATTCCATGCCCTTTTGACCATGATATCATTTACTGCCTTGGATTCACCCACTTTTTGGAATGTATCTGTCATAGAATCCCAGTTGAAAATGTCATTGGTACGGATGTTCCTGGTCTGTGGATCAATATCAATGATCTCCACCATTTTTGTATTTCTCCTGACCCTTTTACCCTTGGTATAGGTCTGTGTCTGAATGCTGATTATGTTCAGTGCCTGGATCATACTCCTGGGTACACTGATCGGTGGATTCTCAAGCCTGTGGATGGCAGATTCCACTGAATCGGCGTGCATAGTGGAGAAGGTGGTGTGACCCGTACTCATGGCCTGGAAAAGGGTGAGTGCTTCTTTACCCCTTACCTCACCTACAAGCAGGAATTCGGGCCTCTGTCGCAGGGCAGCTTTCAAGAGTTCGTACATATCTACGGCACCTCTTTCATCGGCTGTGAAAGCATCTCTGGTAATAGAAGGTATCCAGTTGGGGTGCGGAAGTTTTAATTCCCTGGTATCTTCCAGGGATATAACTTTGGCCTGCCTGGGGATGAACAGCGAAACGGCGTTAAGAGATGATGTTTTACCTGATGCGGTACCGCCAGCAAAGACGAGGCTCTTGTTATTCTCGATGCACAGCCACAGGTATGCCATGGTCTCTGAACTGAATGTCTTCCAGTTGATCAGGTCGATAGGTGTCAGTGGCACGTCACCGAACTTCCTGATTGTGAATGTACCGCCGCGGGCAGTGACATGTGTGCTCAGTGTCATCTGGATACGTGAGCCGTCAGGCATGGTCGCATCGATCAATGGCTCGGCAACAGAAATGTGTTTTCCACTGCGTTGTGCCAGCTTTATAATGAACGAGTCCAGTTCATCCTGGGTATATACAACATTAGTAGCAATATTGGTATACTGCTTGTGGTACAGGTACACGGGTACATCGTGACCGTTACAGGATACATCCTCGATCCTGTCATCTTTCTGGATCGCATCTATATATCCAAAACCGGTAAAATCACGTATTACATAATATAGGATCTTTTCAAGCAGCGGAGGAGTCAGTTCGATGGCATAATCCCTTACCAGCTCTTTGACTTTCGTGGTCAGGACCAGGTTCTTATCATCTTCAGATATTACTTCTTCCACAAGTAGTACATCCCTTAGACGGTCCTTGATCTCTTTAAGGAATATATCCTCAAAACGTGACAGTGCGGGCTCTACTACATAGTATATATTTTCTTTTCTTTCTATGTTGTTCAGGATTACAACAAAAGCATAAGGCTCGTTCACCCAGTATCGTTCGACCTCTTCATGTTTGTCCAGTCCACCAAAAGTAACGAGGGGCCCGTGAATATCCGGGTCATAATCTTCAATTTCTTCAAGATCTTTAGCAAAGTAATTCTTAACACGTTCAAAAGCAGAGATCTTTTTCTTTTCTTCCATTGCCAATTCATGCTTTTCTTTAATGGATCTGATTCTTGTTTCAACGTCACTTGCAAGCTGTTCTTCCATTATATCTTTAACAATGTCTCTTTCGCTTTTCCGCTCCCCTGAAGCAGGTTCCTTAACTTCCATCTTCCTGTCTTCGATTTTTTCGCTAAGTATATCAGTGAGTTCGTCCTTTCCATTTGAGAGCTTGTCTATCAGGTCGGAGGTTGGAATTTTTTCATTGAGCTTTATGGATTGAAGTGATTCATCTTCCAGTGTTGTTTCTATTTCCGGTGTTGTTTCTTCTTCCGGTGTTATTTCTTTTTCCTGTGTTGTTTCTTTTTCCTGTGTTGTTTCTTTTTCCTGTGTTGTTTCTTTTTCCTGTGTTGTTTCTTCTTCCGGTGTTGTTTCTTCTTCCAGTGTTGTTTCTTTTTCCAGTGTTGTTTCTTTTTCCGGTGTTGCTTCCTTTTCCGGTGTTGTTTCTTTTTCCGGTGCTTCCTCTTCCCTCACCTCTCTATCGAGGTTTTCATCCTTTGAAGCTCTTAAATCCTGAATTCTTTCAAGGAGCTTGTCCAGACCGGGCGCTTCTTCGGCTTCATTTAATGTTTCTTCATCAGTAAACCCTGCTTTCAGGTTTTCTATAATAGTACTTAACTTGTCAATATCCTCTGATACATCTACAAGTTCCGAGTTTTTATCATATGCACTGAACAATATCTGCTTGAATTCATCAATTCCAGGAGTATCCTGGTCAGAAAATGCAGAAAAGTCCTCTTCAAGCTTATAGAGTTTATCAGATTGTTCACCAAGCAACCTGGATCTTTCTTTGATTGTGTTGGCCAATTCTTCGATATTTATTGATGAATCTTCTGTGGCTAAAGATTCTACAAAATTCGTTATATCGTCATCATTGGGGTTTATCAGGCTCTTCAGGAATTGGTGTATTTTTCCATCCACATTTTCATCCATTTGAAATCATCTCAATTTTATGGAAAATATAGGTTCGGGCAAAATTAAACCAAACTATTTTTGAATATATTCTATACTGTGGGGTCATATCTTCAATCTCTTGAAGTCTTCGATGTCAAGCGTCAGGCGGGTGAGTTCATCGTCTGTCAAAGCCATTCTACCCCTCACTGTCGTAAGTTCATTGTCAAGTTGTTTAATTCTGATATTCATCATGTACACCAGGAAAAACGAAATGGTCAAGATTAACAAAAGAACTCCTGTCAAGACGCTCATTTTTTTATTTGCCTCCGAACAGAACTCTTGCCAGCCTTCCTACGAACCCCTCCTCATTTTCTTCCTCACCTTCCGCAGGTTCAATAAAATCATTGCCTGATACACGGGCTGCTAATCGTTTGAATGCAACGGCTGCAGGGGAGTTTGGCGTTTTGATGACGATTGGTGTTTTGAACGCAGCCGATCGCCTTACATTTGAATCTTCGGGCACCATTTCAATGACTTCCACACCCAAAAGGTCGGCTACTTTTTGCCTGTTTATTTCTGTTCGCTCCATTCCCGCCCTGTTGAGGATAGCCCCGCCGATTCCCCCACCAAGCATTTCGGTCAGGACCTTGGTCTTCAAGGCGTCGGCCATGGATGACAATTCGGGATTGACGACCAGAACAACTTGATCTGCAATGGCCAGAGGTATCACACCATCCTTACTGATACCTGCCGGGGCATCGATCAACATGAAATCCATCTCTTCGACGAGTGTGGCCATTATTTCCTGCAACTTTTCAGGGTTTGAGTTCTGGAATCCCTGGAGTGAGATGCCGCAGGGTACGACATATACGCCACCCGGACCTTCATATACTGCTTCCCGCACGTCTGCTTTTCCACTCAATACTTCGTGCAGGGTGACAGGACTTTTTTCAAGGCCCAGCAGGAGGCCAAGGTTTGCCATACCTATATCTGCATCGATTATAACTGTTTTTTTACCAAGGAGTGCAAGCGCAGTTCCCAGGTTGACGGTGGTTGTAGTTTTTCCGGTACCACCTTTTCCAGATGCAATCGTATACACTTTTGCTGCCATTATATAATTCCCCTTTTGTGATTAACCGAAAATATATGCTGATGAGGACGATGAATCATTTATTGTTAAACATGATTGACTTCTGTACTTATTTTTCATTATCGAA
>Ga0255456_1012_pt1 | contig 36859 bp, 28 predicted proteins | sample ANMaggQLBNCT01C7_FD_182646 | JGI IMG/M metagenome (GOLD analysis project Ga0255456, IMG submission 182646) | Sediment cell enrichment communities from methane seep in Santa Monica Basin, California, United Staets - ANME aggregate JGI... | ecosystem: Environmental > Aquatic > Marine > Cold seeps >...
TTATTTATGAAATACTGCACCGCAAAGAGCGCAAAGGACGTAAAGCCAGGGCAGTAAAATCCTTTGCGGTCTTTGCGTCCTTTGCGGTGAGATACTAATGAACTCCAGCCCCCGTCCATCTTCACGTTCTCCCGCCGCCGCCTCTCGCCTCCACTCCACCCGCCCTTGTAGTGTGGTGGCTAGCGGGCGCTTTAGTGGTGCCTTGTGTATAAATGCGTATCAGTTGCCCGGACTTGATCATCCAAACATGCCAACTGCACTTTTAGCTAAAACTTAAAGATAGTCCTGTTAAGTTTAGGAACTGTTATTACTGGAAAGAGATAAATAAAAATTAATAATATCATAGAATATTAAAAAAGAACACCAAACAGGAGTGTCAATCTATGGACATGGAGCTAAAAGAACGATTCATAAGACAATGGAAAAAGTATTTTAATAATGCAGAGCTTCCCATCATCTTCTATTACACTGATGAAAAAGGGCACGCTGAACTGGAGTCTCCCGGTTCTTTATCCAGGTGCGTAATAAATACGCTGTCAAAGGTGCGCAAGGGCACTTCATTGTGTTTCAACAGCGACTCAATCGGTTGCCCGGGTGGTAAAAAATATCTGGGATTTTCAGATAAACTTATGCCATACTTCGAATTCTTCCTTTCCTGCGGAATCCAGGGTGAGCTTGAGGGTGAAAGATATAAGAAATCACCTGAAATTGTAAAGGAATTATACCAAAACATCCCTTCTTTCAGTGCTCCATCCCGTTTTATAGTGTTCAAACGGTGGGACCGTATTGAAGAATCAGATGAGCCTGATGTGGTTATCTTCTATGCCAGACCAGACGTCCTCTCAGGTCTTTTCACTTTAACATGTTTTGATGTACCAGAGGTGGACGGGGTACGTTCACCTTTTGGTGCAGGTTGTTCTACCATCGTACAGTATCCATATCTGGAGATTGATTCCGATCAACCTAAAGGTATTATTGGGATGTTTGATGTCTCTGCACGGCCTTTTGTGGGTAAGAATGAACTCACATTAGCTATTCCCATGAAAAAATTCATTATGATGGTGGAAAATATGGAAGAGAGTTTTTTAATCACAGAATCGTGGGAAAAGGTGAAAAAGAGAATTGATATTTCGGGTAATCGGGACTGATGACATAACAAGAATAAGCTGTAGGAACATATTTTTGATATAGATGCGTCAAAATCCGTGTTTATCAGAATAAATCTATGTCTCATGAATAATGAAATCCAGTCCCCTGCTTAACGATCCCGTCGTAAAAGGACAGCGACTAAAAGAAAGGATGGTTCTTACATTGACCGTGCCAAACTATACAGTATTCTTGTTTACAATGGGATCAATCCTCTAAAGGCAGATCATGTAAGTCTTCTATTGTACAGGCAGGACTGCCCGCTTCATTAAGCTGGAAAAATTCTTTCAGTTTTTCAATTGTATGCTTATCAATAAAGAAATCACCAATCGTCTTGTATTTATTGATAAGTAAACTCACTTTGACATTGGGATACCTTTTCACAAGATAATTTTTACTATAAACAGCAGCATCCTGGTCAGATGTCGCCCTGCCCTCTATAACTGCCATGGTCTTGTCACCAAAACAGTGATAGACATTCCCCAGCAGGACACAGCCCGATATCATGGGAATCAAAGCCATATCCCCCTGCTCGGACATATATTCATCCACCATTTTTACGTGGAGTTTCTCGATCTCAAGCAGTTGTTCCTCATTCTCTGCTTCAGCCAGGATAATGAACTCAGTTGGCAGTCCCATTCGCTTCCAGTTGGGAGAAATTGTGAATTTATCGATTACTCCTTCCTTTTGCATGGTGCGTATATGGTATGCCACAGAATTTCCGTCTTTGTAATCCATGATCCTGGCCAGTTCGTTATTGGTTATCTTACTGTTTGCCAGTAAGCTCAATAAGATGAAAATATCTGTTTCATCCAGATGTATAACTTCTGACAACATTTTTGCCATTTTATGCATTTTTAATGTATCCATTTCAGCCATTGCAATCAACTATAATGTATATTCGTATTACTAAAAAAATGTATCGTTTTTAAGGCTATAAATTGCACATCCAGATGTTACGCATTAAATATAACATATTGTGACTCCTTTTACCCCCAGTGAAATGCAGGAAATGCCACAAAAAAGCTATTCACTTCCAGCCCTACAGCGGAGCCCACCTCTGCGCCCCCCCACCTAATCGAAGACATAGAGCGCAAGGTCAAGCACACCATACGTAAACACCGCATGATCGAGAAGGGCGACACCATAGCAGTAGCCTTAAGCGGCGGTAAGGACAGCACCGTCCTCCTGTACCTCCTGCACAAATTATTCAGTGAGCGCCCAGACATAAACATCATTGCAATAACCATCGATGAAGGCATAGCCGGGTACAGGCCTAATACCCTGCGCCACGCAAAAGAGATAACCTCGAAACTGGGCATCGAACACATCATCGCCTCCTTCAAGGATGAATACGGTTCCACACTTGACCAGATCGTAGCAAAAGGGGGCGAGAAGGGACCGTGCAGCTACTGCGGTGCACTTCGCAAGCACCTGCTCAACAAGACAGCCCGCGAGAACGGTGCCACACGGCTGGCTGTGGGTCACAACCTGGACGACGAAGCCCAGACCGTGCTCATGAACCTGCTGCGCGGGGACGTGGAACGCATGGTCAGGATGGTACCAGCCTGCGCCCAGCCCGGGCTTATACTGCGCTCAAAACCCCTGCGCGATATTCCTGAACGGGAAGTAGCACTCTATGCCATTTTAGAAGACCTGCCTGTTGATTTCAGTGAATGTCCCTATGCGTACAGCGCCATCAGGGGCGAGGTAAGGGATATGCTAAACGATTTCGAAGTGCCGCACCCTGGTACCAAGTACGCCGTACTGCGCAGCCTTGACAAAATGGCAGAACCCTTAAGACACAACTTCCCGCAGCAATCCCTCAACACATGCAGCATCTGCGGTGAACCCACAGCCAGCGACATATGCCAGGTCTGCAGGCTGCTTGGGAGGGAGGGATAGTGTGCAAGTTCTGCGTGCAGCACGGGAAAGGGAACAAATGGTTCCACCATATTGATAATTTTGAAAAAAAGCATCTGGATGACCACCAGCGACTTGAACTTTCCCGGGCCATCTATCTTGACCTGGCAAAAGAAAATATCCCTGCTTCAGGTTTTATGACCCAGTACCAGGTCCTGTTCAAAGGAATACCATTTCTGCTTAAGACCCCACTGGTTAAACATGCAATACGGCCAGCTGTTAACCGGTTAGTTGAGCAGTACCATATAGGCCAGGTGATCACTCTTGAGGAAGCATGCAGGGTTGTTGACATTTCAGGACATGTGGCCCTGTTCGACTGCTGGTGCCGTCGTCATAAAGGGAACAGTGAAGCATGCTGCATGGGTGTGGGGGCATTTGGCGATCTGGCAGATGACATACCAGAGTTGAAATATATCAACATCTCTCCGGAAGAGGCAAAAGAGATCATGGAAGTCTATGAAGAAAAAGGATGTTTCCACAGTGTCTGGACAGTGAAACCCCCTTTCATCTCTACTATCTGCAATTGTGACAACAGGGTGTGTCACGGCACAGAAGGATTGAATCTGGGAATAAGTTCAGCGTTGCATAAGGGACACGAAAAAGCTTCAACTGACCCACAAAAATGCAATGGATGTGGTTTATGCATACCAGTCTGTCCCTTTGGCGCAAGATATGAAAAGGACGGTCTGGTCGTGGCTGATATCCAGGCCTGCTTCGGATGCGGGCTGTGCAGGCACAAGTGCCCGCAAGGTGCCATATCCATGAAAAAAGATATACAGGATTTACGGCACTAAGGATATGGATAATTAATAGATCAGTTAATACTACGGTTTGTCTCAACCGCAGCAGAGCAGCGGGTCATAGTTATTAAGATAATATGTGGATATACAATACGCTATGATCAAAATTATTAGCAAGCCCAAGAATATCTGAATAATCTTGAAAACCGTTAGCATATTGGTAATTTTATTTTCAATAACAATCAGGCGGCTTTTAAGTTCTTTTGAATTTGACTTATGGAGTTCTAACGTTTTCTCAAAAACATCTGATTTTTTAGACATTGTCTCTCACTAAGTTATACATGGAACTCCCAATATGCTAAAAATATATCGATAAAAAGAATATCAAAGTGAAGGAGGGTTGCGCATAAGTTGGTAGTTGGTTATACTTTTACTACCAGGCAAATTGACGTAGATATGAGATCAGAAAGAATGATCAATAACAAGGAATAAGTCCTTAGACTGCTAAAATCAATCTGGATCGATTATGTCAATGACTACAAATATCTTGGTTTTCGATGGTGGTTCAAATGAATAAAGAACATTTTACCCACCATCCCACTGTACCCATGGATGTAAGGGGCAGGTCAGTCAGCGAGATTACCCATGCCATGACCGAGACCGGTTTCCAGGGCAGGAAACTGGGTGAGTCAGTGGAGGCCTGGGTCCGTATGCTGCAGGAGGCTGAGGTCACTATCATGATGGGGCTGTCCGGTGCAATGGTGCCTGCGGGCATGAGGGGCATCATCACATTCCTTATCCAGCATCGTTTAATAGACTGCCTGGTGTCCACCGGTGCCAATATCTTCCACGATATCCATGAGAGCCTGGACAGGAAGCATTATGTGGGCACGCACATGGCAGACGACGAGACACTGTTCAGGCATGGCATTGACCGGATACATGATGTGTTCGCAGTAGAGGAGGAGTTCAGGGAGTCAGACCGGCTTATTGGTGATTTCGGGGCATCCCTTGAAAAAGGCAGGAATTATTCATCCAGGGAGTTCATCTCGCTGCTGGGTGCCCGGCTGAAGGAGATGGGCGCTCGGAGTGATTCTATTATCGTGAGTGCATATGAGCATAATGTGCCAATATTCGTGCCCGCGCTGACTGATTCGTCGATAGGCATCGGGCTGGTATATGCCCGCCGCCGTGGACATGAAATAATGGTGGACCAGATAAAGGATGCGGATGAGATCACTAGAATTGTGGAGCAGTCCGCGAAGACAGGTGTGGTGTATGTTGGCGGCGGTGTGCCTAAGAACTTTATCCAGCAGACCGAGGTGATCGCGTCCCTGATGGGCAGCGATGTGGGGGGGCATGATTATGCCATCCAGTATACCACGGATGCACCCCACTGGGGCGGGCTGTCCGGCTGTACCTTTGACGAGGCAGTGTCCTGGGGTAAGGTGGCCGGGGATGCCAGGAAAGTGCAGGTGTTCGTGGATGCTACTATCGCGCTGCCTATTGTTGCGCATGCTCTGCGTGAGCGTATGGAGGGTGTGGTGCGTGGGGGACCAGTGTTCGATTGGGGTGAGGATGGTGTGAAGGTGTGGTATGAATGAACAATGGGGCTGGAATTAAAATAACGAATAAAGAAACCACTGAACTGGAAAATCCTTACTTTGATGTGCAGGCCGAAATGGGTATTACAAAACACGCAGGGGGTTTGGGTACCACAAAAGAACTACTGGAACTGTGTCATGTAGATTCGGATTCATTTTTACTTATTATCGGGTGCGGCAGCGGAATTTCTGCATGCAGGATTGCAAAAATTTCTGGGTGCAGGATTTTAGGTATCGATATTTCAAAGAGAATGGTGGAAGTGTCTGCAGCGAGAGCCAAAAAGCAAGGTCTGGGCGATAGAGTGGAGTTCAGGGTGGCGGATGCGCAGAACTTGCCATTTGAGGATAATACATTTGATGCAGTAATCAGTGAATCGGTTACAGCATTTCCCGAGAATAAAGAAAAAACCATTAACGAATATACAAGGGTTGTGAAAAAAGGCGGGTACATCGGGCTAAATGAGGTTACATGGATGGACACACCTTCAATAGAATTAATTGAGTACGGCATTAGTGCAATTGGCGGGGTTAAGCCGGAGACTGCCGGGAACTGGAAAAAGTTACTGGAAAATGCAGGACTCCAGGATATTGTGTCAAGACCCCGCAAGTTGAAGAAAATGGAACAGGCCATAAATGAGGTCAAATTAAGCGGTATTACCAATTCTTTTAAAGCAGTTGGCAGGATGTTGTGGTTGTATTTCACAAAACCTGCCTACCGCAAGGCGATAAATGACATGGTAAAAGATGCCATGGACATACCAAAAGATTTTACGAAATGTTACGGGTACGGCATATATGCGGGTAAAAAGCCCCTGTGATGCTCCAGGGTCCCTTGCCGCCGTCTGATTTGTTCTTGAGGTAAGGGGCGGGCAGGGGTCCCTGGTTCTCTGCACAAGCGTTTTTATCACATTGATTGTATGGATTATCCGAATGTTCAAATCCAAGTCTGTTAGCACGAACACCAAATAAATCAACAAGAATATTATAAATCCCAATCTTCTCTACTACTTGCAACCTTGCGCCTGAATTAAAACACAGATTTTCAATAAATATGGAAATATAAAAACCTGAGCATCCACCCCCTGATGCCCCGAATTTCTAATCCGGCAGTCGTTGATTTAGAACGAGTTTTATCTCAGACCTCGGTAAAATATGACATCCATTCCGGTCTCAGGGGCGGACCCGCATCCAGCATCTCTCTCCAGGCTTCATCGGTAAGCCGATCGTCCATAGGCTGCTTGAACTCATAATAGCTCATAACCGGACCCGAACCCATCAGTATCCTTCCATCCGGGAGTTGGTATGCTACAACGATCAGGTCCACATATCCCACACCCTCTTCCAGAACATGCCCTGTATTACCATCGGTATGCACATCAGCGATGATAGTGGTCTTTTTTGCCTTATCATCAACATCAGTGATAACATCACTCAGACTATCACCAAAATTCTTTATAAACTCATAATCATCTTCACTTAACTCTTTATTTTCGAGCTCATTTGATGATATCTCAACAAGTCTCCCAAGTATCACTTCAAGATTATCCAGTCTGTATTTAGCTGATTCATCCAGAACATCCATATCGCTTAAGCCTTTATTTGTCATCTGTGTCAGTGCCAGCAGTCTGTTATAGAATTCAGGAACTGGTTCAACATAACCCACAACAGGTTTTTCTTCAGTGGGTGGAATATAAGAAGTCCCTACCATAGTATAGCTCTGTTTGGCATAAAGGATCGTATCATGTCTCAATTCGGTCCATGAAGCCAGGGAGGTGGTCAGTTCCTTATCCTTCCATGCATCTGTTTGCATAAATGTCGGATACCCTTCACCATGATCATCCAGCAGGGGTTTGAGTGTGAATAACCACGACCAGTACAGGTTCTTATTCCACTGGGCAGCATCGAATGAATCAAATTCATCTTTCAGTTGCCCGAACTGGCTCTCATAGTTCAGATAATTGGAATCATCCATCTCGTCCAGCAGTTCTATCGATCGATTTGATCCGAGCAATGCCATGACATCAAGACCTCTGGGAAATCCTCTTACCGGTCTTCCGGCACCATCGATAACAAGGGTGAAAGGCTCCTGGTGTCCCTGATAAGTATCTGTATATATACCTACAAGATTTGTGAACATGTATGAGTCAGGGATGAATCTCTGCCCCATCAGCCTGAATCCCTTGGTGTTGTTCAGACACTGGTCTGCCTGCTCTAGTGTAAAAGGAGGTGGAATTTCACATGCTCCTGTCCCGCCGTAGATCTTAGGTGAGCTGTACTCTACCAGTTGGGCTTTTATTTTTCCAATATTTTCTTCATTTAGATCAGCCGGTTCAAAAGCCCTTCCAAAAACCGAGTTTAATGCATCAATGTACTCATAAGGTCCAAGATCATCAGATAATCCCACATAAAAGGCAGTTACTGAATATATCCTGTCCCATTTATCCAATAGTGATTGATCTTCACCGAATTCGGACGCTATCAGGCATGCACTTGTCGTCTGAATTCTGGCGTCCTCTACTGAGACAAAACCGTTTTCATCTGACGGACTGGTTGTTCCCGGTGCTATTGCATCAGAGCCTTTAAGCAGCATGCTCATTCTTCCATACCACATGAACGCTTTAAAATAGTTCTTTAGTTTTTCTGATCTTGTATAATGCCCTCTCGGAACATACTGGGAATAATCTTCGACATAAATAAAAATTGGTGATTCCACAAATCCCGAATGCTCATCTATTAATTGAAGTTCTTTTTCAACATCATCCTTTACATATGACGGAACCTCAAAACTATACTTCTCAAGATCATTTTTGCTAAAATAAGCATCTGTGCATTCCCATTCGTTCTGGTTCGGGCAGAGCTGTTCAGGAACCGGTTTAAGTAGACTCAGACCGACTGAAAAGTATGCGACATTTCTTCTTGCTGCTTCTTTTACATCTGCATCACTGTTCTGGTACGTCTTAATTGATTCATTCAACAGTTCTTCACTGATCTTCCAGATGGTGTCATAGAACTCCCTCTCTTCTATCTGGCGCAGCGTTTCATCGAACTGGATGTGATAAAGATGCAGCAGCGAATCTGTTGTTATAAAGACCGGTACTTCTTCATCCTTCAATATATCATATGGCTGGATAATGTCATCTTCTACTGGATCAAATGGATTTTTTATCACAACAAATCCGTTCTTTTCCAGCAGGTCCAGAGCCTCGCTGCTAAGAGGGATACTCTCAGAGAACGCATCATAGTTTGATATCTGATCTGCTGGTAGAGGTAATTGGTATTGGGGAACCTGTACATTAATATTCAGTGGCTGTAATGAATAATATTTAATAAATTCGGTATTTTCTCCTGTGATATCAGATAGATCGATCAGTTCGGTCTCAATTTGTCCCTGTTGTGTACTATCAGCAGGAGTAGGGCCCTGATCGACACAACCGCTGATGATCAGTGAGAGAGTAATGATTATTAGTAATTCCCGTTTCATATCTTTAATTATGATAATACTTTGTTCATATAGGTTTTGATTGTGGGGGAGGAAGTCTTCATGTTTAATCCCCTTAAGTTGAATATTTGGAACATATGATATATTCTTTACAAGATTATAGGGTTGACTCGACAATAGAATGTTTTATATATTCTGGTATACCACAGTATACTGTGGTATAAATGGACGCAACTACAATTAAAATTAAGTTGGACACGAAACATCAGCTTGATCAATTCAAAGAATATAAAAGAGAAAGTTATGACGAGTTAATTCGGAAAATGATTTATATAGTGAAGAAAGTGAAAACTCAACCCGAATTAAGTAAAGAAGCTGTTACCGCAATAGAAAACGCGAGAAAAAGAATAAAGGCAGGAAATTTCGTTACAGAAGAAGAAGCGAAAAATAGGCTTGGTTTCTGAATGTATGAAGTATTCTTCGATCCTGAGGCTCTTGAATTCTTAGGGAAATTGGATAAAATACTTGCAAGACGGATCTGGGATAAAATAATGTTAACAAAATCAGAACCGCATCATTTTTTTGAAAGGTTAGTTGGGAGAAATGATTATAAACTACGAATCGGAGATTACAGGGTAATAGCAGACATAAATGACTCATCAAAAAAAATAGAGATAGCACTGATTGGTCATAGAAAAAAGATATACAAGAAAAAATAATCGATTACGTCAGTAACCCATTCTCATGTGTCATCCTTGATATCTCGTTTTCTGCGCTCCATATAAATCTAAAAACTTATATATATATATATTAAACACTTTTTAAACAGTATGGCGGATTGCTGGGTATTTGTAGCTAAAAGAGAAAACGAATCGGTATCTGATACAATAGACATTATAAAAAGAAATTCTTGGGACTTTATATCAAAAAGTGGTATCCACTTCAAAAAGCATGGTATTTTGACCGGATTTACAGGATTTACAGGATGTTGATGTTGCGGTATATCCTGTCGATCCTGTTAATCCTGTCTAATAATTTTTAAATTACCCTTGGATTTGAAGTGGATACAAACAATTGATTTTTATAGGCGAATTTATTTGGGGTTAGATAATTGTTGGACAGCTAGAGTAGAGTCAAAATAACCTGAAAACAACCTTGATGACCCCGAACTGCCCCTCATTTTAATATATATTCAATGATAGTAGGAAGGATTTGGGGTAATAACAATGGGACCACCTTAACAATAATTATAATGGTCATGATATTCAGGAAAAATATTTTTCTCAACCGATTATTCTCAAACAGATACAATATAACAACTATTACCGGGATTAGCACCAGCAAGAAATAGATTTTCAGGTCAGGGGTCACCAGGATGCTCAGGTTTGAGAGGGTGGTCAATACTATAATGAAGGAAGTGATTTCCCCTGCACCATTTTCAATTTTTGTCCCAATTGAAATATATGACAGGACCAGGGTCAATCCGAGAATGAACACGCTGACGATAGTGATGATACTATTGTTATCTATCTGTGTTAATGATAAAAGAAAGGTCAGCAGTATGGTCATGAAAGAGATGGACATACCCAGCAGTCTCATGGTGGTGATCTCCTTGTTTGCTGTTATCTCCTGCCTTTCTTTATAATCCATTCAGATCTCCTCTTATATATCAAATCAAATGATATTTATTAATATGGTCGACCACCAACACGGATTATATCAAAAAAGGTTAGCAGGATTATCATTCAGTGGGACTGGACCCTGACTCTCAATTGGCAAGGAAACAATTGATAATCTTGCTTGCTGGAATATGAATAACATTACATTGGTTTGGGATCGTGGTTTTGTTAGTATATCAAACGTTGCGACGACACACCCAACCTCAGCAGAACTGCGGGGTTCAGATCAAATAATAAGTCTCTCCATATGAGTTGAGCTTCCCATTGCCTTGAATACTATATTATCTATTTGGGTCATATATGTTATGCTAAACAATACATTTATTAGTTTGTAGAAGTGTTGGACGAGGCACCATGGATGTTATAATTTTAGCTACTTTCGGGATTCTTACCAGTATTTTGGTGTTCGGGATCAAAACAGGTCTTGGGTGTGGTTTTGCAGATCTTAAGAAACGTGAGATCGTGGTGATCTGTGCAGGTTATTTTGTAATTTCAATAATTATAGGGTGCCTTATTGATACTGTTTCCAGGGAATCCCTTGAAAAAATATCTGGTGTTGGATTATCGTTCCATGTTCTGCTGGCTGTACTGATGATCGCTGCCGGGATATACACCCAGAAGCAGTGGAACTGCGGCTGTGACGTCAGCAGGCACACATTTATATTTCTATCCTTACCCTGTCCGGTCTGTCTGAGTGCACTTTTTATTGCCACCACAATGCTTGCCACTGCGCTTGATCTAAGCGGTCCGGTGATCGGGATCATTGTGGGATCGGTCTTCTTTTTATCGGCACTTGCCTCATCGCTCTCATTCAAGCAGCTGGGAAAAACCCCGGAAACCCTTGGAAGCGTGATGATGTTTTTAGGCATCTTCTACGTGCTAGGGGCTGTGCTTGTACCGGCGTATATGCAGAGCAAGACGCTGATAGTTTCAGAGTTGACAGTGAACACGGGTGCGATGCTTGCATCGTTTGCCGTTCTTCTTCTGTTCATCACGGCAGGATTTGCTGTACACCACTGGAGGGAATGTTAAAATGGACGCCACCTCTTCAATTTTTGTTATCCTCTACACAGTCTCCACTTCACTGCTGTATCCTGTGGTCCTGCTGATCCTGATGTTCGTGCTCTGGGCACTGGTATCGATCGGGGAATTCCTGTCAGAGTATTCGAAACGACATAGGGACACCATGAGCCTTGAGAATGTCTGCACGCAGATCAGGACCGAGATGAACAGCCAGGCAACAGGTGGTGCAGTGCGCCATCTGCGCAGTATAGACCAGAACCACCTGGTGACATCGTTTGCAAAGGAGGCGGCACAGTGTCTTGAAAATAATAAATTTCGAGAACTGGAGCGGTTATTCGGAGAGTATGAGGTCAAGCTGGCAGCCAGGCTGGAAAAAACGAGGATCATGTCCACAGTTGCGCCCATGTTAGGTCTGATGGGGACGCTGATCCCGATGGGACCGGCACTGATCGGACTTTCAAAGGGTGATGTGGCCGCGCTGGCTGACAATCTTATTATTGCTTTTTCAACGACCGTGCTGGGATTGTTCGTCGGGAGTGTCGGTTATGTGCTGACCCTTATCCGGCGGCGGTGGTACCAGTATGACCTGGAAGATATCGAGTATGTTCTTGAGAGCATGCTGGAGGATACATGAGATCAAGGCGCCTGAGCAGACGGAGAAAAGGACTGCTGGACCAGGAGTCTGAGTCCAATCCTTTAAGCGGAGTTGCCAATCTGTTCGATGTTGCCATGGTGTTTGCGGTCGCACTGCTGATCGCGCTCGTGATGTCCTATCATCTGCCCGAGATGCTTGACCCGGATGCAAGCTTTACAGTGGTCAAAAATCCAGGGGAGCCAGGGATGAAGATAATCGTGAAGGACGGAGTGACGATAGAGGTTATGAATATGACGGAAAATATTGCAGGCGGCGCGGGTGAGGAACTTGGTACGGCGTATAAACTTGCGAACGGGAAAGTGATCTATGTGCCTGCAAACGGTACGGAGTGATATTTTTTTTGATTTGTTGGACAAGTAAAATTGAGTTAAAGTAAATAAAATTGATTAATGGATTAACAGGTGGATAATATGTGGAACAAACAGGTGGAAGGTATGGGAAATGGTATGGGAAAAATGAAAGTTTGCTCATTGGTTTTAATTGCATTGTTTATTGTGATGCTTGTACCGGTGGCATCGGCAGAGGAGAAACAAACGAATGTAATGTTTGTGTTGGGTACGGATGTGAACGAAGCTTCGCTAACAAACGTTTCTTCGAACACCAACATCACGTCTAAACTGAACGTGACGATCTTCGACATGACCAAAACCGTTCCGGCAGGATTTAATTTTTCGGACTATGCGATCATATTCATCGAATCGCAGTCTGAGAGTATGGTCAACGACTGGCAGGCGAACTTGACGTCTAACCTGACCATAGCCAAAGACAATGGTAATGGCAGTAAGGTGGTGGGATACAACCTCTCATCCAACATCACTGTGGCCAATGTTGACCTGTACTCTGATGAGTACACAGACATCGAACGGTATTGGATACAGGGCGGTGACACCAACATGGAGTCCATGCTCAAGTTCATAGGGCAGGAGTTCTGCGATGCATGGGTAAATGAGACCATCCCTAATCTGGAACTACTGCACCCAAAGATCAATATTACTTTTATTTTGAATTATGAAACCGACAACTTTTATCTTATCAAAGTTTTAGGTGAGAGGGGTGTGATCACGGACCGGTTCAATATCACCGTGATGGATGGACAAGAGGCTGCTGCTGCAAACCTGACTGACCTTTCCGATCAGGATGTCATCATGCTGGGTATGATCGGTTTTGACGAATTCCCTAAGTTTAAAGATGCACTTCTTGCTGCAAAGGAAAATGGCACACAGATCGGGCTCATTGGCAATTCCGTAGATACCTATGGAGTTGGTAACCTCGATATGGAAAATAGTGCAATGAAGGATTATCATGAGAATGGCGGTTATACGAACATGGAGAACTGGATCCGCTGCATCGGGGCAACCCTTGAAGATGCCTACATCGAATATTCTCCTGCCGTACCTCCATCGATCCCTGATCATGGCATCTACCATCCAGATGCGTTCCCGAGGATATTCGAGAACAGTACAGAATATCTTGACTGGTATGCAGATCACGGCTATAATGCATCCGCACCCACCATCGGCATCATTACCAACGGACTTGCTAAGGAAGAGATATACTATACTACTGATAACGCGACGATAAGAGTCCTTGAATCGAAAGGATGTAATGTCATCTACACCACCAACAAAGTATGTGCTCAGGATGTTGATTACTTCACCATGGATGGGACAGTGCTTGTCGATTCCATTATTTCCCTAAATGGGTTCTATTTCAACTATGGCGATCAATCCAGGGGCGTTGAATACCTGAAAAAATACAACGTACCTGTTCTGAAAGGGGTTACAGATCATTATAGCACCCCGGATGAGTACAATGCCAGTCAGCGCGGGCTGGACCTGATGTCAATTGCTTTCCAGGTCACACAGCCTGAGATCGATGGCTGTATCGATTATATATGGATAGCAGGTAGGGTCGAGCATCCGGTCACGGGTCAAAAATACTATGAGCCTATCATGGAACAGGTAGACTGGCTCTGTGAGCGTGCGATCGCATGGGCAGAGCTTGGAAGAGCCAATAATGCTGACAAGAAGATCAGTATCATCTACTACAACCACGAAGGCGGCAAGAACAACATAGGCGCCAGTTACCTTGACATCGGCTCAAGTTTCACATTGCTGCTTGATCAGATGAATAAAACGGATTATAATATCGGGAATGGCACAATTCCAAATGGTAGTGAGTTCATAGACCTGTTCATCGAGAGCAGGAACGTTGGCGCATGGGCGCCCGGTGAGCTTGAGAAGGTTGTGAACTCGGGCAATGTTACGCTCGTACCCGTGGGCGAATATCTTTCCTGGTACAACACTTTACCGGATTCGGTCAGGGCTGATGTCGAAGCAACATGGGGTCAGGCACCCGGCGACATCATGGTGTATGAGAACAAATTTGTCATTCCCACTATACAGTTTGGAAATGTCAATTTCATACCCCAGCCGACCAGGGGTGACCTGTCCGATGAATCACTCATCTATCATGACAAGTCATTGCCACCAACACACCAGTATCTTGCAACCTATTTCTGGATCAACAAGGTATATGATGCCGATGCCATTATTCACTTTGGGACACACGGTACGCAGGAATGGTTACCTGGAAAAGAGGTTGGGCTGTGGAGATACGATTATCCATCCATCATGGTGGACGATACACCTGTAGTATATCCTTACATCATGGACAATGTGGGTGAAGGTACACAAGCAAAGCGTAGGGGCAACGCGGTGATTATAGACCACCTGACCCCACCCATAATGGCTGCAGGTATCTATGGTGACCTGACCGCCATGCATGATAAGATACATGCGTATGAGGTTGCTGCGAGTAACAATGATACTGCAAAGATGGCACTCTATCGCAACAGTACCATCGAACTTTACGAAAACCTCACGATGGAAAATGATCTTGGCAAAACTCCGGATGAACTCAGGGCAATGACGGATGAGGAATTTGGAAATTTCGTTGGAAGCACAGTCCACAACTATCTCCATGAACTACAGTCCACACTCATGCCTCTTGGACTCCATACTTTTGGTGTCGCACCACAGGACGAGAAACTCGTGTGCATGGTCAAATCGATGCTTCGAAGTGTTTTCGTTGATCACATCTACAGCGTGATCCCGACAAATGAGGGTACTGAGGAACAACGGAGGGATATCGCCAATGATTATGCAAACGATCTTTTGAACGCCACGTTGCTCAATGGAACCGATGTATCAACTGCCCAGATTGATATTTTAAACCAGACCTATGACGACATCACGGCTGATCTGGAGCAGGGATTGGAATATGCAGGTTACCTGGGTCAGACCACCCGTGAGATCGACCAGACATTACGTGCCCTAAAGGCAGGATATATCGAGCCCGGACCCGGAAATGATCCTATCAGAAATCCTGAGGCTCTGCCAACAGGCAGGAACTTCTACAGTTTCGACCAGAGAAAGTTCCCTGACGCAGAGACCGAGGCGATGGGGGTTAACCTTACAGACCAGATGCTGGATAAGTACTGGACGACACACAACGAGACCTATCCGAACAAGGTGGCGTATGTCCTGTGGTCTGTGGAAACCATGCGTCATCATGGACTCATGGAAGCCCAGATATACTCGCTTCTGGGTGTTAAGCCAACAAGAAGCTGGGGCAGGATCACAGGTTTCGATATCATCTCGCTGGAGAACATGACACATCCGAGGATCGATGTGCTCATCACACCTTCAGGACTGTACAGAGATACGTTCCCGTATCAGCTTGAGCTGATCGATAAGGCGGTCCGGACAGTTGCGGAACTCAATGAAAGCAATGGAACAAACTATGTCAGGTGGAACTCCCTGAAGATGGAAGACGCACTCATAGACAGTGGATACAACAACACTACTGCACAGTTCATTTCACGATCCAGGATATTCAGTGAACCACCGGGTGCATACGGTCCCGGACTTGAGGGTGCGGTGACTGCGAGTGAGACCTGGGACAGCGAGGATAAACTTGCGGACCTGTACATGTCACGCATGTCCAACATTTATGGGCAGGACATATGGGGTGATAATTTTGAGGATGTGTTCAGGTTGAATCTGATGGACGTGGATGCAGCTGTGCATAGTGACTCATCGAACCTGTTCGGAATTATCGATAACGATGATTTCTACCAGTACCTTGGAGGACTTGGCCTTGCGGTAAGGTCATTGACAGGTAAAAATCCGGAGATGTATATCGCAGACCTGTCGAATGTGGATAATCCCCAGATCATCACACTGAACGAGGCGTTCAGGATAGAGTTGCGTGCACGGTACTTCAATCCAAAATGGATATCCGGAATGATGGAATACGATTACGCCGGTGCAAGGGAATTCATGAAGTTCACCGAGTATATGTGGGGCTGGGATGCGACGACACCTGATCTGGTAAAGGATTCTGACTGGAATGAGATATACAACATCTACGTCAACGACAAGTATGATGATCTTGGTCTGGATGAGTTTTTCAAAGATAACCCATATCAATATCAGTCCATGGTCGCACGTATGATCGAAACCGCGCGAAAGGACTATTGGAATGCCGATCAGGATGTGATCAATACCCTCGTGCGCGAATACGTGGAATCCGTAGTCGAGAACGGCGTCACCTGCTGCCACCACACTTGCGGCAACCCCTTGCTTGATGAATACATCAGCGGCATGCTGTCTGTTCCCGATCTCAGTGCAGAGGACATTGAAAAGTACCGCCAGCTGATGGATGAAGCCACCGGGCTACAAACGGAACAACCTGCGACTGAGACCATCATCGACGGCAGCAGTAGTAGCGCATGGCGGAGGCTTCATGATAGCGGAACTGGTAATGAAAGCACGGATGCAGGTTCAGGCGCTGGTATGGATGCAGAGTTGCTGCAAGATGCAGGTGCCGGCAGCGAAGGTGTAAGTAATCCAAGCGATTACGTGGAAGGATATGAGATGCAGGATGAGAGCGCTCAGTCGGCAAATGCGGGACCAATGTCGTTCTCAGGGGCTGATCTTCTGGGAATGCTGCTCGTGGTGCTGGCAAGCGGCGCTATCTACATAGGCTTCAGGAGGCGGGGGGGTTAGACCTCCTGCCCCATAAGAATAACTCGATATGGGATACTGGCTTGTGAATGGAAATATGGTCTACGTCCCGGCAGATAATACTAACCGAACTCATGGAAGCCCAGATATTTTTACGGGCTGATCGTTGGCGCCATTTATGTGGGGTTCAGGAAAGGAGGATTTTAAGCCCCGCTGCTTCAAGGAGAACTTGCTATAGCATACAGGCTTAGCTGGCAGAAAGCTGATCAATGTGCCAGGGGATAGTACCGAATAACTTTTTTACTAAACTCCCGTTTGACCCATAGGTTCCTCTTCCTGCTGGTTATTACCTTGAAAACATGGACAACTATGAAAAACGAAAGATATGGAGAAACTTAATATTCATAGATAATGTATTTAGAATGATGAATCTCAACAAAGTTATTGAACCAATAGAGATCAGCAATATTGTGATACCCAATCGCATCGTTTTTCCTGCATTCCAGACAAATTTTGCAACACCGGATGGATTTGTTACCGAAAGACTAATTAGGATGTATGAAAAAATTTCAAATGGGGGCAGTGGCCTTATCATCACGGGCTGTATGGCAGTATCGGATGACGGAGTTTCCAACACGAATTGCCTGCGGATAAACAAAGATGAACATATCGAACCACTCAGAGAACTTTTTTCCATCATCAAACAAAATGGTGCAGTGCCAGCCGCCCAGTTGTTCCATGCCGGAAGGCAGACCCTGTCTGTGATGACAGGGCATCCTATTGTCGCACCGTCCCCAATCCCCTGTCCGGTCATGAATGAAACACCTGAAGAACTGGACGAAGCCGGAATAAAAATAATCCAGGATGACTTTGTAAATGCTGCTATAAGGGCCAAAAAAGCAGGAGCCGAATTAATAGAACTCCACGGTGCATTTGGTTACCTGATAGGTGGGTTCCTTTCACCTTATTCAAATAAGCGCACTGATAAATACGGCAAAGACAAGACGTTATTTTTCACTGAAATAATAGAAAAAATTAAGAGAAACGTTGGCAACACACCCATTTCATGCCGTATCAGTGCTGATGAATTTGTGGAGGGTGGGCTTACATTAAATGAGACAAGGGAAATTGCCCCCAAACTTGTAAAAGCAGATGCCGATGTGATCAGTGTGGCTGCCGGGACATATGCAAGCATGAACCATATGGCCCCATCAGAGGATATGGGCGAAGGAGTACATGTGAACCTTGCAGAAGGGATACGCAGTGTGGTGGATGTACCGGTTATCTGTGTAGGAAATATCAGGACACTTGAATATGCCAACAGGATTATTGCAGAAAATAAGGGTGATCTTGTGGCTATTGGAAGACCGCAGTTGGCTGAAGCGGACTTTTTCAACAAGTCTATTAACAAGCAGCAAATATCAGAATGTAACTACTGCGGCACATGCTTGTATTTCACAATAGGTGCTGATTCAATTGCCTGCCCCCGGAATCCGGAGCTTTAATATAAAATGGTCAATGATGAAAAATCCAAACTAAGAGCATTAAACGAAATATCTTCGATAGATATTACTCTCGAATTTGACCGGATACTTGAAAAAATCCTGGATTTCACATGTAAAACAATGGATGCCCATTCAGGGACCATCATGCTGGTAGATGAGGTGGATGGTGAACTGAAGATGGTAGCTTCATACAGGTTGGGACCGGATTATATCGAAAAAGTGTATAAAGCAGCAGAAAAAGCAGGTGTACAAATAACATCAAGTCCCTCCGGTACTGTCCTGAAGACTGGGAAATATTACTCTGTCCCCAATGTTTATAATGAGCCTAAAAATAGGCCGTGGTTTGACCTGTCAAAAGAACTGGGCTTTTCGGCCCAGATTTTCGTGCCAATGAAACGGGGAATAAAGGTTACCGGATTGTTGAATGTTTACATGGCCGACCCCTACCACTTTAGGGATGAAGAGATCGATTTTTTAACCATTGCTGCTTCCCAGGCGGCATCAGTGGTCCAGAATGCCAGGATATGTACCAGATTAAAAGATAATATTCATGAGCTTAAACAGTATAAAGAACAACTTGAAGAAAAAATTAAAAAAGCCCATAAAGGCCTATTTGACTCGGAAGCAAAATACCGGGAACTTTTCGACAACGCACAGGAAGGTATCTGTGTAACCGATATAAATGGTCGTTTTCTTTCAATCAATAAAACCGGACTTCAAATTTATAGATGCATATCAGATCAGATAATCGGTACTAAATTCTCTGAATGGCTTTCAAAGGACAGCGTTGATATTGCCCTTAGCACCCTGAATAAATTACAATCCGGGGAAATAACTGAACAACAGGTTATCAGGGAGATTATTCGCCCGAACGGGGAACACCGGTGGATAGAAGAAAAAATCCGTGCGATAAAAGAATACGATAGAATAATCGGCTTCCATAGCATGATAAACGATATCACTGAAAAAAAGGACATGGAACTGAGACTAAGGTATTACAATGAAAAACTCAGGATGTCGTATGAAAAACTGAAAATTGCCGAGGTCAAATACAGGGATCTGTTCGAAAATGCAAGTGATGGGATATACATTCATGATGTGGATGGCTACTTTATTAAAATTAATAAAGCGGGTCTTGAAATGTTTGGCTGCCATGGTGAAGAGATCATCGGGTCACACTTATCAGAATGGCTTTCTCCAGCCAGTGTTGAGATGGTGAATGAGATCATAAAGGATCTTGTTTCCGGAAAAACTATTGACAAACCTGCAATCCTGGAAGTGGTCAGGAAAGACGGTAAATCAAGACTTGGTGAGATAAAGGTCAGGCCTGTCAATTACGATGATACGATCACTGAAGTTTATGGTATTATCAGGGATGTCACTGAAAAAAACAGACTTGAACAGAAGCTTGCTGAATATCATGAGCAAATAGAACAGTCGTATGAAGATTTGAAAGAAGCCCATCGAGCAAAAACAGAATTCATCTCAAATATCACCCATGAATTACTGACTCCCCTAACTTCGATAAGAGGATACACTGAACTGATCAACGATAAGAAGATGGGGGACATTAATGATGACCTAAGGGAAAAACTACAGATCATTCTCAGGGATACTGACCAGTTGATTATCTTGATACATAATCTTTCAATTGTTGCAGAACTTGAAAACAACATATTGGAATTGCAAATTAAGTCGGTATCGATAAATGAGACCATCATAAAAATCCTTCAGGACATACAACCACAGTTAGAATGTAAAAAAATATCTATTGTCCAGGATATTCACACTCTTCCTGAGATAGGCGGAGATGAGGAAAAACTTGCCACGGTCATCTTAAATCTAATTGTCAATGCTATAAAGTTCACGCCGGAAAACGGAAAAATTGCAATAACGGCTGTTGAGGAAGGGGACAATATCAGGATCAGTATTAATGATACGGGCACCGGCATTCCCGCTGACAAACTTCCCTTTATTTTTGATAGATTTCACCAGGTCTACGGTACGTCAAGCAGGAAATACGGCGGTGTTGGACTTGGACTTATTATTAGTAAGGCAATAATAGAAATGCATAATGGCATAATCTGGGCAAAAAGTGATGAAAATGGCAGTACCTTCAACATTGTCCTGCCAAAACATAATTTAGATAGATACCATAAACCACAAACTATAAACCACAAACCATAATACTTAATAATTGTATAAAATCAAGGTATCTATAAAACCCTGGGTTTTGATCATATGAAAGAAGATTGTACGATGTATTCCCACCGGAAATGTGCTGCGAATGACTTGCAGCCATGTGATTTTGAGGGTGATGATTTCAAGGATTGTTTGAGATATAAAGTAAAGAACCTCAGCACTGATTTCACACAACTGCGCTAATTACCCTGTAGTACTTTACCTAAGATATCGGGCAATGGTGATATCCGGCAGCTATCAACGAAAAGGATAAGTATTATCGTGCATATCCTGAATGCCACCGGATAGCTGAGATCTGCTTATATTCCATTATCCCGCCTTAACTCAGCCTGGTTAGAGTGCGCGGCTGTAGTTCGATCATGCACACCTAAATGTGCACACGCGCAGTAACCGCGATGCCCCCGGTTCGAATCTGGGAGGCGGGACTTTTATTTTTTAGCCGCAGACCATATCGATATATTTATATTGAAATACATTAATTGATTTTTAGTGAGGTATATAATCTATAAGATTATGTACTCAAGTTAATCCAACCAAAGGGAGGATTTTCTTGGAAGTGTATTGCAGGTATACGGAATTATACTTATTGATTTAAACTAATAATTAACATGATTTAAGGTGGATTAGTGTATGAGAAAAGAGATTGTTACAGTGTTAGCTGTTATGGCACTTATATTTTTGATATATAGTATTGCGAAACCGACCCATTTGCATCAGGATATTGAGATGGAATACTGCGGTGGATGCCATACTGAGGAATCCATCTTAAGTATACATGGATCTGTAGATCCTATGGAAACGGGATGTGTGGATATAGGATGTCATCCTGAAGCCGTGGCCATGTTCAGTGTTCATAACGAAATGATACCAAGTGAATGCGATAGGTGTCACGAGTTCGGTGGAGAACCTATGTATTCGGATTGCGATCTATGTCACGGGAGTTATCATAAACTGGAAGGCAGGATAAATATTGAGGGCGAAGATTGTGAAGACTGCCATGAAAGCCATTCCCTCCTTACTGACGATGCCTGTGACAAATGCCATAGTGAGGCATACAATGATGTGAAAACCGAGGGTGGTAGCCATTTGGATCTTTCTGGTGGTTGCTATGACTGTCATATAGAACATAAGGGCATCCCGGATTGTCTTGACTGCCATGAAGGGATTGACCACAGTGGAAATATCGAAAACAAAGACTGCACACAATGTCACAATGGGCATATGCCCAAAGGAGTCAGTTTCGGTTCTGACACGGCAAATGAACTATGTATTGAATGCCATCCTAATGTGGCACAGGAATTCCAGGATTATCCATCCAAACATTCAGACATTAATTGTGTAGATTGCCATCAGGAACACCTTCAAGTAAGTCCATGCGCAGATTGCCATGAAGGGGTTCATGCACAGTTAACAGGATTAGATGTGGATGAATGCAGGGGATGTCATGGTGAAGCCCATTCACCTTCAAAGTATTAAATCCACGATAGACCGGGTATCATAGAATTAATTGTGATACCTGGTTCATTTCTTTTTTTTAATCCCTGATATTTCTTTATCCACAATTGCCTTTCAGGCAGTCATGGGAATCCATTGCCCATGATAGAAATCTTTAACTCAGATAATAAGTACTATCTACTCCAGTTAATTATTATTATCCATCTTATCCGGAGAATCGGGAATGATACAGGAAATCACCAATAAATATGAACCAAAAACCCTGGAAAAGGATATCCACAATTTCTGGGATTCCATCAATGCATATCCCAGGTCCAGACAACTCAGAGCCGGCAGCACAGACTTCTATTTTGTTGACGGCCCCCCATACACAACAGGTCATATTCATCTCGGCACGGCATGGAACAAGATCATAAAAGATTCGATCCTGCGGTATAAATCCATGAATAACTTCCATGTCAGGGACCGGGCAGGTTGGGACATGCACGGCCTTCCTATCGAAGTAAAAGTTGAGGAGGTGCTTGGTTTCAAGTCCAAGAAGGATATTGAGGAGTACGGAGTAGACCAATTTATAGCCAAATGCAAGGAGTTCGCGATCCAGCATAAGGATGAGATGACCCAGCAGTTCAAGGACCTGGGAGTGTGGCTGGACTGGGAAGACCCCTATATGACCCTGAAGGATGAATACATTGAAGCGGCCTGGTGGACCCTGAAACAGGGCCATGATAAGGGTCTGCTGGAACGGGGCAAACGGGTGGTCAACTGGTGCCCCAGGTGCGAGACTGCCATTGCAGACAGTGAAGTGGAATACTGGGATGAAGAGGACCCTTCGGTCTATATCAAGTTTAAAGTGAAAGGTGAAGAGAATACATATATCGTTATCTGGACCACTACACCTTGGACCATTCCTGCAAATATTGCAGTAGCTGTCCACCCTGGTTTTGAATACAGCAAGATCAGGGCATGGAAGGATAACAAAGATGGCAGCGAAGTACTCTATGTAGCAACAAGCCTGGTCGAGCATGTGCTGAAACAGGGACGTTATACAGACTTTGAGATACTGGACCAGATGCTCGGGGAAGACCTGCTTGAACTTTCATATGACAACCCGTTATCTGATAAAGTCCCGGCCCAGGCCGGATTTGATCATAATGTTTACATGGCGGATTTCGTCACAGCAGAGAATACCGGGATCGTTCATATAGCACCAGGGCACGGTATGGATGATTTTATGCTGGGTGTGGAGCATGAGCTGCCCATTTTCTGCCCAGTTGGTCCCAACGGCAGGTACACATCCGATGCAGGGGAATATGAAGGAAAATATGTCAAGGAAGTTGACGAGCTTATCATTAGTGACCTGGAAGAAAGGGGGAACCTGCTCAAAAAAGGCATGGTCAGCCACAGGTATGGTCACTGCTGGCGGTGCAAGACCCCGATTATTTATCTCGCCACCAAGCAGTGGTTCCTGAAGATCTCTGATATCAAGGATGAGATGTTAAGCGAGATCGAGAAAGTGGCATGGTACCCGGACTGGGCCGGTTCTGCCAGGTTTGCTGACTGGGTATCAGGCGCACGTGACTGGTGCATCAGCCGGCAGCGATACTGGGGTATACCTTTGCCGATCTGGATTTGTGATGAGTGCACCGCAGAAGAGGTTATAGGTACAATGGAAGAATTGCAGGAGCGCTCAGACCAGAAAGGTGACCTGGACCTGCACAGGCCAAGTGTGGATAATATCACTATTACCTGTAAATGCGGCGGGATCATGAAGAGGGTACCTGATGTCTTTGATGTCTGGTTCGATTCTGCAGTGGCCTCCTGGGCCACATTGAACTACCCGCGGGAGCATGAAGATTTTGACAAACTCTGGCCTGCTGATTTTATCACTGAAGGGCACGACCAGACAAGGGGTTGGTTCTACTCGCAGCTGGGTGCAAGTATGCTGGCTTTTGGCAAGGCCCCGTACAAGAGCGTGCTAATGCACGGGTTCACGCTGGACGATGCAGGCAAGAAGATGAGCAAGAGCCAGGGCAACGTAGTTTCACCAGGGGAAGTGGTGGAAAAATTCGGAGCCGACACCCTACGGTTCTATGTACTCTCATCAAATGCGCCATGGGAGGACCTTAAATTCAACTGGGACGAGGTCAGCACGATCAACAGGAAGGTCAACATCTTCTGGAACGTGTACCGGTTCCCGCTGCCCTATATGGCACTGGACAACTTCGACCCCTCGGTTGTAACCTATGATTCGGTAAAGTCTCATCTAAGACCCGAAGACCGGTGGATACTGAGCCGGTTGAATTCACTTATACTGAGTGTGAACGAAGCAATGGACCAGTACAACCTTCACAGGGCCACCCGGCCTATATCGGATTTTATACTGGAGGACCTGTCCAGGTGGTATGTCCAGCTGATCAGGCCCAGGACATGGACTGAAGGAGATGATCCTGACAAGCTGGCCGCCTACTGGGTGATGTACGAAGTACTGGTTAAGACTGCCAAGGTTATGGCTCCGTTTATGCCCCACCTGGCAGAATCTATCTACCAGAACCTGGTGCACAACCTTGACCACAGCAGCCCGGAGTCAATACATATGTCTGACTGGCCCGAAGTAGAGGATGCCCTGGTGGATATTGAACTTGAGAAGCAGATGGATACTGTGCGTAATATGGTGGAGGCAGCATCCAATGCCAGGCAAAAGGTTAAACGCAAACTCAGGTGGCCGGTGCGCAAGATTGTGCTGTCCCCCGAAAATGAGCAGGTAGCACAGGCTGTGGAAACCTTGATGTCAGTACTGCTTGAGCAAACCAACAGTAAGGAAATAATGATACTTGGTAGTGATGAGACCTGGGATGAACTGGGACTGGAAACTGTGCCACAGCCAAAGGCCATTGGCCCGGCATTCAAAGGCGATGCGGGTAAGGTCATTGCAGCCATCGGTTCGGCTGATATTGTATCAATGCGGGATGCACTCGTGAATTCCGGAGAGTATGAGCTGGAAATAGCAGGGGAAACTGTTACAATAACATCTGAGATGGTCCGGTTCAATGAGACCATACCTGAACATATTGCATCTGCCGAGTTCTCTGGCGGCCTTGTGTACGTGGATGCCATGCTGACAAGGGAGATCGAATCAGAAGGATATGCACGTGAGGTTATCAGGCGGCTGCAGGATATGCGAAAGGAACTTGACCTGGATGTAGAAGAAAGGATCAAGGCTATCGTGCTGATCAAATATGAGCGTATACTGGACCTTGTCCTGGACTGGGAAGCGCATATTGCCGATGAGGTCAGGACAAAACTGCTTGTCATTAGTATGGATATTGAGCCCGAAGGTGACCTGGTTAAGGAATGGGACGTTGAAGGCACAGGCATGAAGATGAGCATTTCAAAGATATCATGAGATTTGAAGACTGGGAGCCGCTATACTTGGAAATAATCAGGGATATGGGTTATGACCGTGTCCGGGATGAAGAATCTGCCAGGGTGTTGTCCGGAATTATTTCAGGCATGCCATCTTCTAAAATAGCATCCATCCGGAGGCTTGAAGAACTGGTCAGGGGCAGGGATGTGCTTGTATGCGGCAATGCACCTACTTTGAAAGGTGAACTACAAGAGGTCCAACCCAAGGATTGTTGCATCATTGCTGCCGATGGTGCCGCTGCCGTACTTATGGATATGGGTATCGTGCCCCACATTATTGTGACTGACCTGGACGGGGATGTTAAAGCCGAGATCAAGGCCAGCCAGGCGGGAGCAGTAATGGTAGTCCATGGTCACGGGGATAATATACCGATTATAATGTCAATAGTCCCCAAACTTTGCAATGTGGTGGGGTCCACCCAGACCGTACCCCTGGATAATGTTCACAACTTTGGCGGGTTTACTGATGGGGACCGGTGTGTCTTCCTGGCACGGGAACTGGGGGCATCTGCCATAGTACTTATCGGGTTTGATTTTTCCGACCCTAATGTAAACGCCACCAAAAGGAAAAAGCTGGAGTGGGCACGTAAACTAATTGATGTCGTCCTGGAGAGTAAAGCAGGAGCAGCAGGAGATAGGGGCTTAAAATCACAACCGATTTAAGCATACAGCCCAAACGAAATACCATGGTTAACGATGGTCTGGAAATACGTGTGGTACTGGTAGAACCGCTTTACGGGGGCAATGTGGGTTCCACGGCCCGTGTTATGAAGAATTTCGGTTTTTCAGACCTGGCACTGGTCAATCCATGTGAGATGGGAGGTGAAGCCAGGGCCTTTGCAATGCATGCCAGGGAAATAATGGAGAAAGCTTCTGTACATTCAACCATACAGGATGCAGTGGCCGGTTCCAACCTTGTGATAGCTGCCACAGGAAACCCGGGCGTGAGAGTTGAAAAGCATATAAGGATGCCGCCTTATTCCCCTGGGTCTGTCAAGCAGTTGCTTGAAGGAAAAAGCGCTTCTGTTTCCATCCTGTTCGGACGTGAGGATAAGGGTTTGAGCAATGATGAACTGAAGCTATGCGATATAATTATGAGCATTCCTACCAGTCCTGATTATTCCAGTATGAACCTGTCCCATGCAGTGGCAGTAGTACTTTATGAACTAAGCGACCTGAAGGCAGGCAGTATCAAACTTGCCCAACATCTGGACCTGGACCTGATGTATGGTCATGTTACACAACTGCTGGGAGAAATTGATTATCCTGTACACAAGAAGGATAAGACTATATTGATGATACGCAGAATTCTGGGCCGTGCAAGATTAACATCCAGGGAGGTACAGACTATACGGGGCCTTCTCAGGCGGATTCAATATCAGTTAAAGAATCTGGAATGATTGGTCGATAGTCTCTACACATTTATTAAAATGTTTTTCTAAAAATCGACACGTATAAATATTATTACTTGCTGTTACTGTACTAACATTTATTAGTGCAAAGAGTATTAAACAATTTAAGAGGAGGAGATGGATGCCAGAAAAGGATGGTATTACTGTTCTTATTGAGAACAGGTGGATAATCATTGCAGCGATTGTCCTGTTATTGATACTGGCCACCTTTGGGTATATCGTCCTCCCACTACTGGATGGTATCATCCTTGGATTGGTGTTTGCCTATATTGCCAGACCCATAAGAAGAGAGCTAATAAAAAGAGGTATAGGTGAGCGGATATCTGCATTTATTGCTACTGTTGCCATAATCACACCACTTATGGGGATTCTGGGGCTGGGTATGATCGAGATAGTGAACCAGTTGATCACAATGGCCAAGAACCAGCAGCAGTTGGTCAATTCGACAATTACTTTCATAAATGAGCTGGATATCCCTGAGCCTATATATCAGCTGATACAGGATGCAGTGTTAAACCTATCTTCTACTATTTTGCCCATGTTGGGACAGATCCCCTTTTCGATGGGGTTGAAGATTGCCTTATTTATGCTCAATGTTATCATTTCAGTATTTGTATGCTTTTTTTTGCTAATGGATGGCTCCAGGTTCGTAAGCGCCATAATGCATACGGTCCCTAAGGATAAGCTCTTGATTGCTGAATCATTCAAGAAGCACCTTGATTATATCCTGGCAGGCATCTTCCTTGGTAACATTTATGCCGCCATGATCACCAGCATTCTTTCAGTCGGGGTGTTCTATTACTTCAAGGTGCCACATATCCCTGCAATGTCTGCACTGATACTGATCGCAGGCTTAATACCCATTTTCGCAGGCTGGATGGTGCTGCTGCCTATTGCAATATTCAGGTATTTGGAATTCGGGGTCGAGAATGCGAGTGTGTTCATAATAGTATCGGCCCTCATCCTGTATGTGCCTACTGAATTGATATTCAAACCCTACATCGTTGGCAGGGCATCACGTATCCATCCGCTCCTGGTTATGCTGGCGTTTATCGGCGGCGGTCTTGTGGGTGGTATAGGCGGGTTCTTTATGGCACCGATTTTCCTTGGTACGCTGATTGCGGCATATAGGGCATATATTGATGTTGGAAAGAAAAATGATGATTTATTTATGTCAGTAGATGATTAGATGATTATGAAATGTTTGAAAGAATTAAGTGAGGTTATGATATTATGAATGGGATTTTGAAAGCTGGACTGCTAGATATTTTTAAAGAGGGTGATGAATTTTGAAGAATCATATAATTAAAGGAATTGTTGCGTTATTAGCAATCGGCATTTGTGTTACTATATCACTTGCTGCACTTGAAGCGCCTACAAACGTCCAAGTAGAGGATGTGACAGGTGATGATGGAGGAAGTATTAGTATAACCTGGGATCTATCAGTTAATGATAGTGAAGTCACAAGTTATGATATTCTACGTAGTAATTTGTCTTCCAGTGAAGGTTTTGAAATAATACATTATACTAATAATAACGGAACGGATTCATATATTGATGATACTACTAAAGATGAAGTAAATTACTGGTACATAGTGAATGCCTCCAATGGTACAAATTTTTCAAGTTCAGGTCCTTCTGAATCTGTTCAATCTGAGGATGATAAGCCACCAGTAATATCTTCGGTAGAAAATGGAACTGTAACTAACTCAACTGCAGTAATTACCTGGGAGACTCATGAGAACTCTACATCTCTAGTAAAATATGGTGAAGTTGCAACCAGTGAAAATAATGAATATAATAATTCATTTGTTACATCACACGAGATAATCCTTGAAAACTTGAATCCTTTGACAACATATAAGTATGTAGTTAATAGTACTGATACGGCTGGTAATACCAATGAAAGTGAAGTGAAGTATTTTGACACAACAGCTGACATAGATACTACACCACCTACAGTTGAAGGTACACCTGATGGTACTGACATCGATATTACAACAGATATCACAGCAACGTTCAGCGAAGAAATGAATGCATCAACACTTGATAATACTTCATTTAATGTCAAAAATTCATCGAGTTCAAATCTAATTTCAGGTGAAGTAACTTATACTTATAGCGGTTCTACAAATACTGCGACCTTTCATCCATACGATAATCTGAATTACAATACGACATATACAGCAACGGTGACTACTGCTGCAAGAGATTTGGCTGGAAATGGTTTGAACGAAAACAAAACTTGGAGTTTTACTACTGAACATAAAGACACGTCTAATAATAAACCTACAGTAGAAGAATACAGTGTTGATCCTACAAGTGGAGTTAGACCGGTCACATTTAATTTTTCTGTAACTATAAAGGATGTTGATAACCATAAACTCGATGTGTACCTGTATATCATTGATGACAATGATGATGAAATTGAAATTGAAATGGAAGAAGATGATTCTTCTGACCAAGACACATCTAATGGGAAGGATTATGTATGCAATGCAACAATCAGTGAAGTGGGCAAATATAAATATTATATTAAGGCATCTGACGGCAATGATACAGTAACAAGTGATGAAGACGATTTAGAAGTACATTCTGCCACATACTACTCAGGCAACCGCATTTGGGATGAAGACGAGGACATGTCCACCACTTACAAATGGAACCCCCAGAGTTTTAGCGGCTTCTACTACGACCTTGACACTAACGAAGGCAGCGAGACCCTGACCATTAAGAACATTGACAGATCGCTTAAAAGTGGTGAAATCACCTACGAAACATCCCCCATGTCTATCGATTTCGAGCAGGATATCTGGGATACCTACGAAGTCATCGGCTTCATGGCAGACCGCTACTTTGCAGGCTACACCGACAATACCACCTTCGCTTCATCCGACGAAAGCTTACTGGATGAGAGACAACTGAGTAAGGTACTGCTGGATACGGACAAAGAATACTATCTGAGGTCAGGTTCATCCCTGGAACTGGAAGAAGGGTATGAATTAAGGATAGCAGAATTCGGTTCAGAAGGAAATGCCGTGATGGTGGCATTGTTCAAGAACGGCGAAAAAGTGACAGAAGATATAGTCGAAGAAGATGACACCTTTGTATATGAGAAAGACCTGGGGGATGCAGATGATATACCTATCATTGCTATCTACTTTGACACAGTATTTGTGGGAACTGAAACCAGTACCATTGTAATAGAGGGTATTTTCCAGGTATCTGATAATTATATCGATGTCAGTAAAGGGGATGAGTTCGGTTTGATGGAGATCGATAGCGTGTCCTCGTCAGGCATTAAAATGGAGAATGAAGATTCCGTAAGTCTGGGCAAGGGAGATGATTTCAACCTCATGGGTAAGATCAATATCATAGTGGCTGATCATAATACACTGCGGTTCGCTCCTTATGTTGATATGTCAGAACCTGGTACCTATGAACTAAGGGGTACGGTGACAAATGAAACCACCTTCGAGTGGACACCCTTCAACTTTGAGGGGCTGCTCTATGATATCGACACCGGAGAAGGCGATGAGATATTACGCATCAAAAGAGATAGCTCTGGCGACCGGTCAATAAGGGAAAATGATCTATCATACACGACAAGCCCCATCTCAAAGAACTTCGAACACAGCGGCGATGGATGGAAAACCTTCCAGTCTATTGGGTTTATGGGAGATACATATTTTGCAGGCTATGAGTCCAATTCATTTGTCTCCAGCGACAGGAGTCTCATCAAGGAAGGCAAGCTATCCAAGATACTTATCGACGAAGATAAAAAATATACCTTGCATATCGGTAACTCACTCACCTTAGAGCAAGGATACAGTCTCAGGATCGATGAGATCAGCCGCGACGGTGATGCAATAATGATAGCCCTCCTGAAGGACGGGGAGGAAATTTCCACTGATATCATCAGTGGAGGAGATACCTACATCTATGAGGTAGAAGTGGATAAGACCGATATACCTATTATCGTAGCTCATATTGACAGAGTATTCAGGGGCATGGAAACGAATTCAGTGTTCATAGACGGTCTATTCCAGATATCTGAAAGTTTTACCACAGTAGAAGAAGGGGATACATACGGTATCATGGAAGTAGAAACATTATCTTCATCTTCCATTGTATTGGAAAACGATGATGATTTCAGTCTCGATAAAGGTGATATCATAGATATAATGGGTGAAATCAAGTTCAAGGTCGCTGATTCAAGTGAAGTCCGTTTCTACCCGTTCCAGGAGATCATAGTGGAAGAACCCCTGTATCTTGACCTGGACATCCCGGACAGTGTCTATGAGAACGAAGAGTTCACCATATCGGTCACTTCTGACGGTGATGAAGTGGAAGATGTATCGATCTTTTTTGATGATTCCGAGATCGGTACCACTGATTCTGATGGTGAGCTTATCTATACACCCGTTGAAACCGGTGAGTTCAAAGTCACTGCCTCCAAATCCGGTTATGGGAGCGACAGCGAGGACATAGAAATCCTGTACCAGCCAAAATTGCTGGAAATAAGTGCCCCATTGCTAGCGGACAGTGGCGAGACCATTGTCATATCAGTAACTTCCGAAGGCAAAAGCGTTAGTGGTGTTACAGTTATGTTCGGCAGCAATGACCTGGGGACAACCCCTTCAAGTGGAAATATCACCCACACACCTGACCAGATAGGTACCCATACGATCACTGCTTCCAAATCAGGGTACCAGGACACTTCAAGGGATATTGATATCACAGACCCGGGTGCAAGACTTGTATATTCGAACCTGACCATCGAGCCCAAAAGTGTGGAGCCGGGAGAGAATGTAAACATCACAGTGGAAGCAGCCAATTTCGGTACGCTCCGTGATGCAGATACAATGACAATAAAAGTGAATGGTGAAGAAATAGCGACAGAAGACCTGGTCCTTGGTCCTGGTGAGATCATGACAATCGAATTTACATTGAACAGGTCCAAGCCCGGCACATACCTGGTTGAAGTTGATGGGCGTAGTGATACTTTCAAGGTTATGGGTAGTCAGTTTAGCTCCACAGCCATAGTAGTACTGGCAATCCTTGCCATACTTTCCATCACGGCTGTTATCTATAGCTTTGCTAAGGGCACACTGTCATTTGACATTATAATAGGCAAGGCCCAGGCTTTTAAAGAGTCATTAATGCGCCTGATAGAGAAATAATCGAAAAACAAAATGAATCTTGAAAGGGAAGAACGCTTCATTCTTCCTTTTCTTCCATACCCATAACATCAAACAGCATCTTGACAACTGCCTCTTCTGCCAGTTTCATTAAGGTCTGTTTATCCTTTGTACCGCTGAACACACCCAGAGGTATCTGTGCTCCTGCAGAAGTAGAGTGTCCACCTCCATGCTCTTCACCAAAGGCTTCACGCATGATTTCACCGATATTGACCCTGACATCTTTACTCCTTCCTGAGACGTGGATTGAGTTCTCTGTGAGTCCGTAAATAATGGTTGTGGTAACGCCTTCAAGATTCAGCAAGTAGTCTGCTGCCTGGGGTAGGGCATCGCGGTCCCTGATCAGTCCCACATTGGAAATAAGGTAACTGCCAGTGACCTGCCTGTTCTGAATAGCATAGCCCATAATGTCAAGGGTCTCAGTTGACATGGACGGGGTCTCGATCTGGCTTAATATATCGTGATCCACAAGGGGATACAGGAATGCTGCGGCTTCAAGATCAGACTGGGTGGCATTCTTCTTGAATTCATGGGTGTCCACCCTGATACCATAAAGGAGTGCTGTTGCCAGTTCACTACTGAAATTGATATGAAGTTCCTTTAAATACATGGCCATTATGGTTGCACTGGCACCTATATCGGGTTGGATATCAATAAAATCAGCCTTCACTTCAGAAATGTTAATTGGATGGTGGTCGATCACTATATTGATTATGGTATCGGACGGTACCAGGTTGTTCATGCCTGGTATGGCGCATTCAAAAAGGGCAATATTGGAGAACTCGGAGAGGTCGTATTTTTCCATCCGCTCGATGTCTATATCCAGAAGGTTTACAAAAGCTTTGTTTTCCTGGTGCCCGATTTTACCGTGATAGAGTATCTCGGATTCAACGCCCACAGTTTTTGCGATCTCACTTAATGCCATGGCACCAGACATAGCGTCAGGGTCAGGGTTGTTATGCATTACTATGGCAAGTTTCTTGCCGTTCATTTTTTCAATACATCTCTTGAGTTCACGGGCCTTCTTGAGGCTGGCTGCTCTTTTTACTGACTGGACTATAACATTGGCAGCAGCACGTGCAGGCAGTATGGCCGAATCCACACCGGCTGCTTCAAGTTTATCTTTGTTATTCTGGTCAATGGCCCTGGAAACCGTATATACATCCGGTTTGATATTCTTGATATGAGCAAGAGCTTTCAGGTTTGCCTTGCCGTCTGAACTTAAAATAAAGGCTACTTCAAGGCTGGGCATATCCAGTGCATTTATGGTCTCGAACTCACTGATATCGCCAATTTCCACATCATATCCCTGTTCTTTTAGGGTTTCGACTTTACTGGCATCTTTTTCAATAAATATCAGGCTTATATCTTGATCGTCCAGTTCCTTTGCTACTGCAATCCCCATTCCACCACTGCCAAGGATCGCATAGAAGGGTTTTGTTTTTACTTCTTTAATAGTTTCCTCTTTATATGAGGTGTCCGGGGTAGATTCTTCTTCGATAAAAAGACCTCCAATGAACTTAGGCCTTAGTTTATGTGTTCATAAAGATTAACTTAACCATTTTACAGCCCAAACTTTTAGCATGATATAGACAGTTACATTACCAAGTTACCATATCGTCAAGTTAGGCTTGCAACCAATTTCAACTCATTATTTATTAATTTGTGTTACTAATATGGAATAACTTATTACCATACAATTCCTATAACCGGAATTGCAGATGGTAGTAATCAAATGTGTAAGCAATAAAATAGCCAATAAAATCAGCTCAGTCACCTGAGAAAACCATCATCCTCCGTAAATACATCTGCACTATAAATAAAAAATGCAGAGGGTTGTTCCTCTTCTCTCTGCGTTTTCAACCCACTATTGATATTTGGAGCATCCGGATGACAAAGAATCAGTCAGGATCGGGATAACGCTCCCGAGCGATTTATTAACACATTTTGATGATTTTTTCAGTATATCCGCACCAATCACACCCATCTGACACCCTGGTCGTAAAGTGGATTGTATTCCAGGCCCCGCCTATGCTTTTAATTGACCTGGAGATACTTGAGGACGGGCCGGATACTTTCACAAAATACACATGCCTGAAGTTGAGTTTTTACATATGTATAGTTAGTCCTTATTGTAGTGGAAAAAGATATATTAGATAAAATTATATTTTGTATTATGAGCCAGAATATCAAAGTCAATGACAAGGATAAGCACATTTTTGATATGTTACAGGCCGAGTTTACTCTCAAGGCCGGTAAAAAAATCACTCAACAGGAACTGTTCTCAAGGATAATTGAGTTCATGGGGTCAAAAAAAGATAATTTCTTTGGTAAGCTGCTGGCACTACCTCTTCCAGAAAAAGATATCAGGAAAATAAAAGCTCTTCAGACCGACTGGGGTGTTAAAACAGAAGAGTCGGATATCGACACTACAATATACTGGGCCTCAAGATGAGTATTTTTATAGATACAGGCATCTTTATTGCATACGTTAACAGGAAGGATGAGCATCATAGTGCCGCCACGGGCCTGCTTGAGAGCATCATGAAAAACAAGTATGGTGCAGCATTTACCTCTGACTTTGTTTTTAATGAATTGATGACTTTTATACTTTACAAGACAGGCGATGTTAAAAAAGCCGGACAGGCAAGGGACATCATACTTGGTAATGAAAAGAAGGATATCCCGAAGTTCATAAATATGCTTTTCATTGACCAGGAGATACTTGAAAGAGGGTGGATCACTTTCGCAAGACACGCAGATAAGGAGCTGAGTTTTACTGACTGCTCAATAATCGAACTGATGAAAAATAAGGGCATAGACCACCTGGCCAGTTTTGATGGCGGATTTGATGGAATAGTGTCAAGGATAATGGACTGATACTGATACTGCCACTGATATTTCCATAGAAAATCTCAATCTTTATCGGCAACATCATACGCAATCAAGTAAAGGACACCGCTTAGCTTTTTGACCGGATTTACAGGATTTACAGGATGTTGAAGTTGCATTGTATCCTGTCAATCCTGTAAATCCCGTCTGAAATATTTACACTTCTCCGATTAATCTCACATATTTCCACAATCGCAATAACTATACATTCTCAACCTTTTTTCGGGATATCCACACCCCTGACCACTCCCTGCGTCTTGACCATCCGGTTCATGGTCTTGCGCATGGAACGTAGCCCCTCTTCATCCTCGGCCGCGCCTTCGGCCATCCGGTCCTGCGACCAGAAGGTCCCGCCCAGGTTGGCACCGAACGAGCCGCCACCGACCGGTATCATCTCGCTGATGATATAGAAGTGGTGGATGGACTGCAGTGCTATCTCCTGGCCGCCCACCCTGTCGCCGCCCACTGCCAGGGCTGCACCCACCTTGTTGCGCAGGATGTCGGGGTCTTTAGCAACCACAGCCCGGCAGCGGTCCAGCATGGTCTTGGTCTGGGCGCTCAGGTTGCCCTGGTACACCGGGGTGCCGATTATGATGCCGTCGGCCCATTCAAGACCGTCGTAGAAGTCGGGCATGTCGTCTTTGTGGATGCAGCCGCTGCGCTCCCGGACGCAGTAGTCGCAGTGGATGCAAAAGTTGAGGTGTTTGCCACGCGCTGAGAAATACCTGGTTTCTGCACCGTATTTCTCCTCAAGGTATTTGAGGGCTTCATTTACAATGTAATCTGTTGAGCCCTTTCTGGGGCTTCCTGAGATTCCGAAGATCTTTATCATGGTATGACTCCCTGAAAATTGTGTGTTTTTATTTATGGGTATAATGGTTTATAAGTATTGATTGTGGGATGCTTTTTGAAGTTCTTTAAGAAACTTTATATTTGGGTGGGTTTCTTGATAAAGTCAGGAAAAAATATGAAAATCTATACTGACGGACAACATAGAAAATCGGGTGGCAGGTATTATATACAGGCCTGCGGTACTTAAGTCTGAGGTATAGTGACTACGAAATGGCCAATCTAATGCTCCCAAAGAAACGAAGAATCCAAAACAGCTTCTCAAAAAAAATAGACTGGTCTGAGATGACCAAGAGCTTATATACAAATAAATTATCTAATACCATAACAGTTAGCTTATTTAATTACTTATAGAGCGGGATTAACTCATCCATATAGGCTTATTTTAGGTTAATTGATTGAATTTAAGAGGAATAAATTGTATAGACAATAAGATGAAAATGCTCCGGTTTCAGCTGGTGCTTTCTACGATGTCACAATCGAGGCCATTACCAGAGAGGGAAATGGAATGGCACGCATGCAAGGGTTTGTGATTTTTGTAACAGACACGAAGGTTGGAGATCAGGTTAAAATCAAGATTGAACGAGTCATGCGAAAATTCCTAATTGCAGCCCTTGCTGAGACGAACTAAACAGAACAAAAACAAAGGTGATAAAAAATATGAGAAACGATAGAAGAGGA
>Ga0255456_1014_pt1 | contig 34032 bp, 42 predicted proteins | sample ANMaggQLBNCT01C7_FD_182646 | JGI IMG/M metagenome (GOLD analysis project Ga0255456, IMG submission 182646) | Sediment cell enrichment communities from methane seep in Santa Monica Basin, California, United Staets - ANME aggregate JGI... | ecosystem: Environmental > Aquatic > Marine > Cold seeps >...
GTTCGTATGTATTGTGCGCCAAGATATATTTCTCAACCACGTCCCAGCCAGCGCCCACAGAGCCGTGGTAGCCACTCGGGGACCAGGGATGATTACCGCACTACTTTTTCTTCCTCTGAACCGCCCCATCATCGTATACACCCACAGGACGGGCCGCACTCGGGATGATGATATGTGCAGCAGAGGCCAGGGCTTTGACACTGGATTGCACTGTTTGTGTATGTCGGGTTGGTGCCGCCGCCGACAGTAAAAATATATAATTAATGTCATGGTCTGCAGTGAACTTACACGAACTCGCCGTGAAGAGTTCGTATCAGTTCGCAACTACAAGTCGGGTGCTAATTTTTGAATAATACCTGACTCCCTTCCATCCACTTGGCCCGTTGCCCGTGTCGGTGCAGCTTGTGATTATCCAGCAGAACAGGAATTTAAACCAATCCCTCTCGTAACAATATCTCGAACACATCATCAAGGAATTCTTTAGGGGTAACAGCATCTCCTGCCTCACCTGTCGTTTCATGTAAATTCTGGTTCTCAAAAGGATGGCGGTGCCATTTGCCTCCCACACAGTCCCTGCCGTACAACCTGCGCTCCCATCCCACAAGTACATAATTGGTAGTACCGGTAATCTGGTGAAAATAGAACTGGACAAAAATGTTTTCTGAGATCTCAGCTCGTGCTTTGACAGCATTGTCAGTCCTAACTAAGATTCTAAGAGGTACCATATACTTTGAAGCTGCTTCTTCAAGTGCTTCAATAAAATCAATGAGTTTCATGTATATTTTGCAATTCTCTTGAGTTCATTGTTGATAGTATCAATACCGTCAAGCGCAAGTTCCCAATCACAAAAATCTTCTTCAACTTCAAAAGAACGGCCGGATTCTTCAACCATCTTCTTACTTTTAAAATCCTCAAAGGCCATGTTGTATTTATCACAGAACTTCTTATCCATTAACCTGTACTCTGCAAGCCTCCTGCGCAACTCGTGAATCACAAGTTGCATAGTGCCTTCTTCAGGATTGCTCTTAAATATGTGTTTATATATTCCCTGGAACTCATTGGGTAATTTAACAGATACAGGCATTTTAAATCACTGATAATCACTTGGTCTTATAACGTTAATAGTTTTCTCAATAATTCAATGTTACAACCGACCCATCATCTCATGCACCCACAGGACGGCCTGCACTCTGGATAATGATAAGTGCGGCGGAGGCCAGGGCTTTGATGCCTGGCACCTGGATCAATTACCATTTAATTTGAAGCACCTACGTTTTTAGCCTATATCAGGGGTCTGGGCTGTTTCTCTTCCGGCAATACCGGCAGTTTCATTGTGTTTATAAGTATAGGGTCAGTGACCTCTTTTGCCCGCTCAAGCAGCATTTCCTTACCACGCCGGGTGATGGCGAAAATAGGAATCGCAGTACCGAACTGGGCCAGTGCATGTCCTTTTATTTGTTCCCTTATATGGCGGGACGCGCATCCTGTGGTTATATCCACCAGACTGATGAACTCCTTTGCTTCATCTTCACCCATGCCGGTAACGTGTACTCCGAAGGTGATGATCTCCACATCATGCTGCTTTTCAAGTTCACACATCTTCCTAACATCTGGTGCACATACCACAGATACACCAATGCGCATGTACCCCATCTCGATTGCCTTTTCCACCCCTGCCACATGGTCCAGGGCTGCCGTCCCCGGGTCAAGTACCGTACCCCCTGCCCCTTCTATGCGCTGAATAAGTTCCGGTATGGGTGTGGTTTCGACCAGGCCCGATATCCTGCTGCCGATCCCCTGCGCCAATGTGGGGCTGCTGGCAATAACGGTACCTGCACCCTCACAGGCCGTGACACATGAATCCAGCAATCCCCTGCTAAGGGCGGTCATGAATGTCTCACTGGCACCAAAACCCACGAAAATCTCCATTTCGATCTCCCGCCTGCCTGTGAACATCCCGAAATCCTCTATCCTGAACTTGATGTTGCTCCTCACTGATTCGGGGGTGAATTGCCTGATGTTCCTTACCTTGGCAAAGATGGGGCAGTAATCAGTTTGCGGCTGACCTACTTCGACCACTTTACCGTTCTCAACCACAACCCTGGTCTTACCCAGGGCCTCCATCACGTGTCTGTCTTTTTTTTGGGGCATAATTTTACTTCCTGGCTCTTATTAATGTTCAACTCCATGAATGAGGGATCTACCGCATTCAATGCTCTCGAACTGGAAAGTGGTCTGGGTTATATTAAATTTCCCTGCCATTACCTTGTTGATGGCATCGATCAAGGCTACGGTTTCACATACCTGTATTTCGCCTACCAGGATATGGGCACTTAAGGCATGTACATTGGAACACACGCTCCACAGGTGGATATCGTGGATACCTTCCACACCCTCAATGGAATTCACTGCCTCGACAAGTTCATTGATGTCCACGTGCCTGGGTGTGGATTCCATCAGGATGTGGAGCGAATCGCGTATGAGCCTGACAGAACCCAGCAGTATGACGGCCACGATTATGAAACTCAGCACAGGGTCGGCAAGTAAGCTGCCAGTGAACAGGATGATCAGGGCACCTGCAATGACTGCCACGCTGCTCAGGGTATCGCCCAGCGCATGCAGGTAGGCCCCCCTGACATTCAGGTCGTGGTGGCCGTGCAATCGTGTAGTTACCCACAGGTTGACCAGCAGACCCACGGCTGCTATTACCAGCATCTCCATACCCCTGACCTGGGGCGGTTCAAGCAGCCGGAAATATGCTTCCCTGGCAATGAATACCGAGATTATAATTAACGTGAACCCGTTGATGAGCGCCGAGAATATTTCGAGCCTGTGGTAACCGTAGGTCACCCTGTGGCTGGACGGTCTCTTTGCTATCTGGATGGCAGCATAGGTAAGGACCAGTGCGAACACATCCATGAACATGTGGGCCGCATCACTTAACAGGGCAAGGCTATTGGCATACAGCCCTCCTGCCAACTCAAGTATGAAAATGGTTGAAGTGGCGTAGATGGCATACCTGAGATTTTTTTCTGTCATGTCAGGTCTGTGTTCTGAGCCGTGCTCATGCCCACTCATGGATTAATATATACAAGTCCTGGGTAATACCCATTTCCTAAGTTTTATAATGAAACAGCACTGTCATTATCTGTAATGATACAGATAACCACACCCTCTCGGCTGCACATCACCCTTATCGACCTGAATGCATCCCTGGGCAGGGTGGACGGAGGCGTTGGCCTGACCCTGGACGACCCGTCAATGAAGCTCACGGCCGAAGAAACAAACGAGGGTGTGTTCGTCACAGGCAGCGGTGATCTTGGGCGCATAAGATCCGCAGCTGAAGCGCTCATCCCTGAAGGAAAAGGCATACATATCACAATCGAGGACGCATACCCTGATCACGTGGGTCTGGGCAGCGGCACCCAGGGTGCACTGGCCGCAGGCTGGGCTGTCAATGTGATGTACGACCTGGGGCTTAGCGTGCGCGAGATGGCCGCACTTGTGGGCCGGGGCGGCACGTCAGGCATAGGCGTGGAGTCCTTTGAGCACGGCGGCTTTATCGTGGATGGCGGTCACAGGTTTGCCGATAAGGGTGCGTTCTCGCCTTCGGCTGCCAGCCGGGTACCGCCCGGTCCTGTGCTGTTTCGGCATGACTTCCCTGACTGGCCCCTTGTGGTGGCCATACCTGACCTAAAAGGGGCCTCGTCCCAGCGCGAGGTGGATATTTTTAAGGAATACTGTCCCCTGCCGCTGGAGGAGGTGCAGACCGTATCCCACATCATTCTGATGGAGATGCTGCCCTCACTGGTGGAAGAGGATTTGCATACGTTCGGGGATGCGGTAAACCGCATCCAGGATGTGGGGTTCAAGCAGCGGGAGGTGGGCTTGCAGGTTGCGGAGGTACGGCGGTGTATGGAGATAATGAGGGAGCAGGGGGCATGCGGTGCTGGTATGAGCTCATTTGGCCCCACAGTATATGCCGTAGCAGAGGACCCTGAGAACGTGAAGAACGCCGTATCCGAATACCTGGATTCAACTATCGGGGGGCAGGTGTTTGTTACACGGGCAAGGAATACGGGTGCGGAAACTGTTTTTAGTAAATAGCTGTACAATGTAATTGGAAAACGCTGGTGCTGATGACATCAAATGTTGCTGTACAAATAACTGCCAGACAAAATTGATTTCCGCTTATTCTATTCTGCCACAGAGCACACAGAGAGCACAGAGTAGTTTCACTCTGTGTCCTCTGTGTCCTCTGTGGCTATAATTTTTCATCAAATGATCAATACTGCCGTTTTTGGTATCACTTACTCAAGCAGTATCTCAATCCTTGTCAGGAATCGGCTCACCTGATTATCCTCAACTTCCACGTCAAAGCTTTTCACATTGATGTTTTTAATATTCCCTTTCGACTTGAAGATAGGCAGTTCAGATGCCTCATCCACTGTATTCTTAAGTGCAGCCTCCCAGCCATCTGGGGACGACCCAATTGTTTCAATTATTTTCACTACCATTCCAATTTCCTCCTGTGTCTTATCTTATCATTCAACCTTCCTCATAACTACAGAACCGTCGCGCATACGCACCTTCATATACTGCTCCTTTTCAACCCCGACTTCGTATTTATTGTACAGCATGGCCTCCAGCTGACCTACACCAAGTACCCTGCGCAGCATTTTACTATTCTCACCGCTCTTTTTGACTGGTGTGGCAGGCGGGCTAAGCGGCACTTTCTTCTTGGAATATATGGCACCGCCTGTCATATTCGCACCCACGTATCCTTTAGCCTCTTTGATGACCAGATGTCCTGATCTCATGTATGCACCAGCGAACTCATCAACTATGCCGCTGATCACCACCGTACCTCCGGCCAGCCTGGAACCAGTATTCATTCCGGCATTCCCTTTTACATACACAATACCCTGGCGCATGAGCAACCCGGTGCCGTTGTAAGCATCACCTTCCACCCTCACCGTGCCCCTGCAATCCATGCGAGCGCCGATGGTACCCCGCAGAATGCCGTCATTGAGAATTAGTATATTATCATCCTTGTCAAGGGAATTGGACACCAGGGTATCCTCACCCGGTCCGCTGCACATAATATCTGTAATGGAACGAAATTTCCTGTATCCGTCCACATCAGGGGCCACCTCAATAATGTTGCCAAGCGGTTCCTGCACCGTCTGGCTGATATACAGCGCACCGGACACCATGCCCATACCTGCCTCGCTACCTACACTGCCATCAACAAACACCCTGCCTGCTGGTTCTGGCCTGCCGGAACCGCCCAGGTGTTTCAGGTCCACACCCATGCTATATGCCAGGCGCTCACCTACGTCGCCCTTGATATGGACATCGGCACCACTTTTCAGGGCATCCACAAGGTCCTGGTAGGTGTATGAACTTTTTGCCTGGTCAGGGATAAGGGAATCCGGGTCCAGTTTCTGGTTTAAGTAATGGAAATTGAATGTGTAATCGCACAGGCTGTCAACCTGGGATGTGAGCCGGATATTGACGTTTTTCATGAATTTTATCCGTGTATCAGCATGGGCAAACAGCGCGTGCATACCCATTCACTCTTCATCTTGTGGCGCAGGGGCAGCAGGTATACTTCATCCTCTCCCTTATTGCAATTGAAGCACTTGATAGAGATATCGGTCTTCCCGGGCTGGCTTTCGGCCTTTTTTTCATCGAACTCCTCGGTTTCCCGCTCTTCCACGGTCAGTGCGCCTTCAGGACACAGTCCGATACAATACCCCATGCCATCGCACAGTTCTTCCGATACGACCTTTGCCTTACCGTCAATGATCTGTATGGCACCTTCAGCACATGGAGCCACACACTTTCCACATCCTGTGCATTTTTCTTCATCTATTTTAACTATTGTCCGCTTTACCATTTCTTTATCTCCCTTTTATCTCTTTTTAGTGATGTGTACCTTCAACAATCCTGATACCTGCATCTTCAATAATCTTTTTAATGGAATCGATATGGGGACATTTGGGGTAATCCTCCATCTGCATGCAGGAACCAAGGTGGATAACATCCACGCCGAGTTTCTTAACAGACCTGACCAGTCGATATACACGCCGTCCTGAACACCCGCCACATGTGAAAAATGCGATTATTTCTGCATTTTCATCATAGTCCCTGAAGTACATCTTCCGCTGATTGAAGGCCATGAAGCACCCCACACCCGGGCATGTTTCTGATACTATATCACACCTGACAACTGCGATTTTAGTAGGTTTTTCTTCGGTGTTCTCTCTGGTAATGATCCTCACCACATATGTGTATTAATTCAATATTATAAATAAACTGGAAAACAACGAGCTGCTCTTTGCATTGAGTTTTTCATTGTACTATTACTGTTTTATTTGCCTGAAACAATATATAGGAATCTGAAACAGATTTTAATTAAAAAGGGAGGCATTTCCGCCAGAATGCCATTGGCTCATTTAAGTATATCTGCAATCTGCGGTGCATCTTTCGTATATATCTTTAAATGGTTGATTGATGGATGTGGATTAAAATGAATCCGGATATGGTAAACTGATTTTGAACCAATGTACATGATATATCCATAACCAAAACAAAAAACAACCCACATGAGACTTGGAGTAAGGTCTTCCATTGGTTCTCCTGCAAATATCTGTGAAAGAAGGGTGAAAAGCCAAAGTATTCCCATTATGAATAAGCCCCAGTACACTAATCTGTATAGTTTATTCTTTTGTACCTGTACTGTGTTTATTGAATCTAAAGTATAGGTTGTTGAACCCAAAATCCGTTGAAGTATAGTACTGACCCTGATATATTTACTATCGATTTCAACGCTTGATCTTGATATGATAAACTGTGTTAACACAATGGAGAACATTATTAATTCAATTCCATATTTATGAAAAAAGGAATCATGTCCGGATATATGATAGAGAACAAAAACAGTGAAAGCAAAGAGTAATCCAATAACAACCTCTTTTCTTAACCCCGCGACATAAGTATTTTTCAAAAGTATAGGCAGTAATGTGGGTTGATTTGTATCATTATATGTTAGTGACGAGGATGATTCTAAATTATTATGTGGGATCGGGTAATTATTCGAATTCACATTCGGGCACCATCCCAACATTCTCTTGACATCTTCAAATGAAACAACCATCTCACTTTACCCCCCTGTAATGTTCAATAGCAGCCTGTATTTTGGATGCGGTCACCTGGTCTGTTATGACTGAATAATACGGTGAAAGTTCATACCACTTTTTATTTTTGGATTCGATATACAATTGTGTATCCAGATTATGTTTTTCTCGATCATACTTTTGTTTGATAAGCAAATACCATGGCAGCAAGGGGGCAATTGATATAATCAATTTCCATTCCCCGGTCATAACTAAATAAGCAAGTAATGCAACAATAATTATTAACGCCATTGCTATTAGTGCGATTGAAGGTTTATTCAATTTAAATGTTTTAACTGACTCAATGTCATTGTAGTTTAGTAAGACATCTCTCAGCTCGAATGATTCTAAGTGGACACCGTTTTCATCAATCGAAATACTTGCCTGAAACATTTTTACTTCAAGGAAATAAAATAAGGAATACATTAACATGAGAATTGGAATTAATACTGCATAATCCAGATTCCGGCCTAACATCAAAACCAGATTTAAGCTTCCAAATATGCAAAAAGTGAATACTGATGTGTTAGCAAAGAACATTACATTTTTAGATTCAAATTTTTCAACATTTAATCCGCCAGATGGTATTTGTGAAGGATTTACAAAATCGACATGTTGGATGGTGTTGTATTTAGCTGGAGTTACACCTGGGCACCATCCCATCATTTTCCGTATATTTTCGATTAAAAGAGTCATTATTCTTTCCCCTGCTGCTCCAGCTTTTCAGGAGCAATGCTTTTCAGCATCAATAAATCATGCTCATTGCGTGGGAAAAGAATTATATTCCTTCCCCATATGCTGATTTTTATAATCTCAGGATAGCGGGATATTCTGATAGCGTTATATACCACATAGATCAACAATAATGTGGATACCCTGAACATCACACTTATAATTGAAGTTCCTGATAGCGAAATTAAAATAACCAATATCAATGCGATTAAACTTTGCACCCTATGTTTGTGTGCATAGTTTTCACCTGATTTTACCTTATCAATATCACTTTTATGATATCTCTTCTCACCCAATAACGGGAACCTTATCCGCAACATATCTTTATCCACGGATATTTTGGTGCGGTCGAATATGAAAAGTGATGCATAAAGTAAAAGCGATACGAATATCACATATATATTCGACGTCTGGATGCCGATTAAAAGTAGGGCTATTGAGCTGAACATGACAGCAAATATGCGCCAGTCAAACATTTGGACTGGTATGTCCATATACTGATTATTCTCATCGTAGGTGGCAGTGCCTGTGCTAAAGGCATTTTCCGAAAAGAACTCATCATTATGGTTGCAAACGACTATTTCCTGTGGACACCACCCCATCATTCTTTTAATATGTTCGGCAACTGCTATCATTGCGAGTGCCTCCCATCCGATACTGCAACAAGTGGTGCATACCACGACTTCTTAACCAGGGTCTTCTGGTTTTTCCTCTCCCATTGTACAATGTGCATGTAATCCAACCACATCAGGAGGCTGAAGCCACTAACAAATGCAGCGACACTTCTCCATCCGTAAATTGACGTAAAATGGGAGAATGCAGCCACATATAGGAAAATAATGATACCAAACACAACTATCCGTTTTATGGAGAGTTTTCTGGCAGCTTTATGAGGGGCGCGAGTTGGTATCCTGTCCAGTGAATTCCAGACGACTTTGCCTATGAGCACATCTAGCAATATCCCCAAAAACAGCCCTGCCAGAAAAACATCAATGATACTTGCGCCGAATGAAATGAACATGTTGATGACAGTGATGGAGATAAGAACTGCCAATATCAAAATCAGGTTCCGGTATTTGTTCTTCCATCGTATAGTTGCGTGAGTTGAACTACCACCGTCAGTTTCATTCATCACCGGGTGATCAAAATGCTTGGCATTTTCAGTCATGGCCGTGCCTGCAGACGGGCACCACCCCATCAATTTTTTGACATAATCAACAAATTCAGCCATCAAATGTAACCTCCCCTGTGTGCTGCAACCTCACTGAAAATTCATCCGGATTATCAACATAAAACATGAATTGACGCTTTTTTGTTGCCACAAGATGCAATGAAGCCTGGTAATGCATCCTTATCTCATTATTGTAGACCATAACAGCGAACCACACAGTCATTAGGGGCATTGAGAATATATTAACAATTGTGACCAGCATCGGAAGGGGTTGTTCTATATTTATGAGTATAGCATTGATATTAAGGGTGGCCAGAAAGACCAGAACAATTAATGCAACAAGGCGAATAATCCAGCGCTTTGTATGGGATAAATTCTTTATGATCTGAGTTTTTATAATCTCATTTTTTTGTATCACAATAGAACGGAGAAAAGACCTGTGGATGATTATTGTACCATGTAAAAGTTCTACCGTTGTGCGGTTTTGAAGAATCCATAGTAAGACGGCCAGATAGTATGCGATGACAATGAAAATATCAAGGATAGAATAATGATTGACAATGATCATTAACATGAATCCTCCAATCCAGACCGGGAGTAAAATTCGTATCATGCCTGAATCCAGAACAGGGACGTCCACAAGCATTTTTTCCCGCCGCTCCTTTTGCGTGTCTCCATATCCGGCACAAAAATCATACATGCCTGTTCTGTGCTTTGTATCCCCAGCTTGCATAAACTCGAAATTCTTTTGCGGGCACCAGCCCATGATCTTCCTTACCCGTTCTGCAAAAATACCAGTCATTGTCCCAGTTTCTCCTTTAGCATATCATACTCAAATTCGTTTCTTGGAGACAGTGTGATATTCTTATCTCCAACATCTATCTTGATCACTTTTGGGTATCGGGACCTGCGGTAACTCCTGTAAAACATGAATATAATAATAAAAGGTATCAACATGCTCATTCCGATATTTGTTGATTCTTTCCATACCATATGATGTGCCATCAGGCTGTACAAATCCCACGTAACCTTAACACCAAAGAACACAATAGCTGCTATGTATCCAATATAAGCCCATCTCATCTGTTTGTACACAATATTATCAACAGTTTTTACGCTTCTCACATCTTTCATCTGGAAATTATTTGATTTAAGGAACGGTGTCTGTATCCTGATCATTTCCGAATCAAACGTCATTTTTTTGTGGTCGAGCAGGAATAGTATTGTGATTAACGCAACAGTCGTGAGCACTACTGCAAGATAGCTCACAAATGTTCTGTTCAGATGGTCAAAGAGAGAGATAGCCATGAAGAATATATACAGAGCGAATATAACCAGTATCCCTCCCCATTCCACTGTACCGTGAAGAGGCACATCCATTCGCTCAACCGGCTTGCTGCTGACCCCAATCGGATTTACGTTTGATGAGGGGGCATGGGTTGCGCATGTTTGAATTTGCATTGATTCAAAATCCTGCTGCGGGCACCACCCCATCATCCTTTTCATTCTATCTGCTATATCCACCAGCATCTGATCACATCCTCTGTTTTTTTCCGTCCCTCTGCCAGAGGTACATCAAGACACTTCCCAGAAGAAAGCCGCTCGCAACACCAAAGGATAATAGCCAGTCAATCCTTCCGTCCATAAAATTGCTAAAAAGAGCCGAAAATATGAATGCAGATGCCGCCATCACAATTCCCAGCTTTATCGTATTCATTATGCTCCACCTGCTTTGGCATCTACCGCGTAAAAAGATGCTTTCTCTACAATCAATGTCTTCTTATTTTTCCACTCCCAGTAAACCACTTCAAAAAACTGGGTCCAGACAATTAAAATGAAACCTGAAATAAAGGCAGAAATATCTCTGATGCTGCGGCCAGTCTTTACAGTGAAATAACTGCTGATAAAAATAACAATGACTATGAGTCCAATTATAATCAGATAGTTAATTAACATCTGCTTCCTGGTTACCTGCAACCATCTAAATCCCCCGGCAGCAGCTTTGTTGAGTTTGCGCCATTCAGTTACTCCTGTAACTAGGCTTAACACTAAACCTGAGATTATACCTGTCATGAATACGTCCAATCTGTTTATCCCTTCTGAAATAAAAAGCCAAATAGCCACCAGCGTGAGAATTAGTGAGTACAATAAAATCCGGTTGCGATATTTTGTCAACCATCCGGAAGTCAATTGAGGTAATTCATTATCACTATCGGATGCATTTACCACAATGTCATCGAATTGCATTGCTTTTCTGGCTTCCATAGCACCCAGATTCGGGCACCACCCCATCATCCTTTTTACCTTATCGACCATGTTCGCAATCATTTCAATCACTAGACCCTATTAGTTCTGTTAAATACCTCAATAAGAAATGCATCCGGATGCACCCTCAGTATTGATGTATTCACGTGTCATCACCTACTGCACCATTACCTGAATCCCTGCTTACTTCCTCAAGTAAGTCTGCAATATCCCGCGCTTCCTTTGCATAAATATACAAATTGTTGATAGATGGATGTGGATTAAAGCTGATTTGAATCTGGTAATCTGATTTTGATGTGACATACGCGATATAGCTCCAACCAAAACAAAAAATAATCCCTACGATACTTGAGGTAAGTTCTCCAACAGTTTTTCCTGCAAAAAGATGAGACAAAAATAATAAAATATAAGATAATCCTATAATGAAAATAATCCAGAATATAAATTTTCCTAGTTTATTATTTTTCTCTATATGTATTGTGTTTATTGAATTTAATGAATGAGTTGTTGAACCTGCAATCCAATAAAATAATGTGCGGACCTTGATAAATTTATCATTGATTTCAATATTTGACCTGGATAATGCAAACTGTGTTAACACCAGTGCTAACATTACTAATTGAATCTCATATTTATGAATTAAGGAATTATTTGAGAAAAAAATAACAGTCAAAATTGAGATTATGCCAATGAAGTTTTCTTTTACTAATCCTCCAGCATAAATATTTTTATAAAATGACGGCAAAGATGTTGATGGAATGGTTTCATTACGTTGTGAAAATGATTTTGAATAATTGAAGGATAATGGATCTTTTCCCATATCCCTATTCACATTCGGGCACCACCCCATCATTCTCTTAATATATTCGAAAGAAACAGTCATTTCACTTTGCCCCCCCGTAATATTCAATCGCAGCCTGTATTCCGGATGCAGTCATCTCGTCTGTTACAATCGAATAATAAGCAGTCAATTCATACCACTTTTTATTTTCGTATTCGATATACAATTGTGTATCTAGATCATGGTATTTCCGATCTTGCTTATGTTTCACAAGCAAGTACCATGGCAGCAATAGAACAATTGATATGACCAATTGCCATTCCCCGGATATTACTGAATATGCAAGCATTGCAGCAAGGATAATTAGCATTGCTGCCATAAATACGATTGAAGGTTTTGCATATTTGTTTGGTGTAACGGATTTAATGTCCCTGTAGTTTAGTGTGAAATCCCTTAACCCGAAGGACTTAAAGTGCACTCCATTTTCATCAATTGAAATGTTTGCCTGGAATGTTTTGACCACAATGAAGTAAAATAAGGAATACATTCCAACAAGAATTGGAATCGAGATCGCATAATCCATGTTCCGGGCTAAAGGAATGACCAGATAAAAGCATATCACAAAGCAAAGAGTAAACAAAGAAGTATTAGCAGGGAATGCGATATTGTTGGATTGGATGCTTTCAACATTTGATTCGCCAGATGGTTCCAGTGAAGTATATTCAAAATCAACAGGCTGCATTGATCTGTATCTCAACGGTGTTACATTCGGACACCACCCCATCATTTTCCGCACAGTTTCTGCTACATTCAGTGTCAAGCCAATCCCCTCAACTTCCCGAACAGTTCATCAGCAAGTTCAGTCGGGTCATCCGTTTTCTCAAGCTTGATCTTCATCTCATCTGCAAGGTCCCACAGCAGTTCGATGCACTGCGTATACCTGCTGCATGCGCCGCAGTCCCCTTCATGTTCGTACCACACCTGCACCCCATGTTTTGCTGACACGAATATGATGGCGTTGGCATCAAACGGCATCGAGTGCCCGAACAGGATACCCCGCTCGGTATTTATGCTCTCCATCTCTATCTGGTTTGCCTGCGCCATCTCAAGCAGTGTATTTTCAATGCGCTTATCCATGCTGATAAGCGCCCTGGATACCGCTTGCCTTGAGATATTGAACGAACGTGCGATATTGATATTGGGAAGCCCGTCTCGCCGGAGTTTCCAGAACTTGAACTGTTTTTCACCTATTGGTAGGAACATAGGTCAATATATGCATGTTGACTATTTAATGATTGCTAAGTAAAGTGCTCTCCCCCTGATCGCAGTATCTCTAGTCCTGGTTAGGTCTGACCGTGCAGTAGCTGGTATTCTTGTAAGCATGGGGTCCTGCAGGTTCTGCCAGCATCTGCCTTTTCATTGTAGCACATTTACCCTTGAGATCCTTGCATGTCCTGGCTGGCTTTGAGAAGATACTTTACCTTTTCCCCTGCAGTTCTGGAAACTTTTAGTTTTGGGAGACAGCCTGTTTTGATAAAATACACCAAAAGACCTGATATCACTGCCTCAATTCAAAGAGCAATTACAAGATGAGACTTCCCCGCAACACCTAGGGGGCCCAGAAAAACAACATTTTCAGCATTATAGGCAAATCTCAATCGTATGACAAGGTAAGGAGGTATATCATATTCTGTAGATCGACATAAATTATATCTATTAATGATTGCCTCTTGACTATAAGTACAATACAACAATGTTGTGAGGGTATGATTCCTCTGGGACTACGTACGATGTCTCTTGTGCGTCGTATGAAATCTTCGATTTCGTGGATGTTCTAATCTTCAATTTGGAACAAAGCACAACAACAAATGATAGCCTTTGGATTCTACCCCCGCACCCGGAGGTAAAGATGAATTCAGAAGTTATAGTAGTAGGTTCTGGCGCAGGTGGTGCAACAGTAGCACGTGAGTTGTCACGAAAAATAAAGGGCAAAATACTCTTGCTCGAATCCGGTAATAGGGTAAATACAAAACAGGCGTACACCCAGTACGAGAACTATTTAACGCCCCCTGTTGAAGGTCCGGTACATGAGGACATGCCATTTTGGCCTGGGCAGGGATTAGAAATAGCACGACTAACGTGCGTAGGGGGCACTACCCTCGTGACCGCTGGGACTTGCGTGAGAAAATTAGAAGATGAATTGAAAAAACTCGGAATTGATCTCAGTCACGAGTTTGAATCCCTTGAACATGAGCTAAAAGTGAACAATACCCCTGACTGGATTTTAGGCAGGGGCACGAAAAAAATCTTGGAAGCATGCGAATCCCTCGGATATGATGTGACACCAATGCCAAAGTTCATTGACTTTAGTAAGTGCAAGTCCAAATTGTGCGGAAATTGCACCTTAGGCTGTCCTGAAAATGCAAAGTGGAATGCTCTCGAATTCTTGACAGAAGCTGAAGAACACGGATTAATTCTACAACAAAATGCACGAGTTGATAGAGTTTTAATAAAAAACAAAAGAGTAGTTGGGGTAAGGGCAAATGGCAGGGATATATTTTCAAGAGTAGTGGTTTTAGCAGCCGGAGCTATCGGAACACCATTAATATTGCGAGCAAGTGGTTGTGAAGGTGAGGTCGGTAAGAACCTGTTTGTGAACACTTATGTTACAGTAGGCGGAATTATGAGTGGTGTGAAGTTTAATAAAGAGGTCGCAATGGGGTTGTTGATCAATGAACAATCTGACAGGAAATTAATGCTTGCACCCCACTATGCAAGGCGTATAGTGAAAATATTAACGCAAAGGGGACTAAAAGTCAAAGAAGAGGATGTAATTGGAATAATGGTGAAAATAGGAGATGAAAACCAAGGTGAAGTAAAAAATGATGGAACTATAGTCAAATACCTGACAGAAAATGATTTTATTACCCTTTCAGATGGGGTCCAGGCTGCTTCTGATATATTAGAAGAAGCAGGAGTCAATCCATCAAGCATAGTCTGCACGAACCCAAGGGGTGCCCACCCGGGAGGAACTGCAAGAATTGGCGGATTTGTGAGGGCTCCAGAACTCGAAACCAAAATTGAAGGTCTTTATATAGCTGACGCTTCCTTATTACCTGAGTCTACCGGTGGCCCACCGATACTAACTATAATGGCCCTTGCAAAAAGGATCGCGAGAAATATGCTTGATCAGCAAGAATTGTGATTATATCTTTGGTGAAGGAAGGCATATGTTTATTGCCACTGTATGACCATCTGCTTGTCACACTCATTATAATAAATCTTTAAGTGCACCTTGACATAAGCAAATTCCAATAAAATTATGTGGGAATGTTATATACCACATGAATCAAATTTGAATACCAATGTCAACAGAGAACATCACAGCATTAATGGATAGCGGTTATCCGGTAGGGGTGAAATTCACCCAAACCGGCCCCGAATCCCAAACAGACAAACTCTTCTGCGAACTTGTCCAGCAGGCCCGCCATGGCGAAACCATCTCATTCTCAGTACAGGGCTGTCCTGTGGGTGCCTATGTACTGGGCAGGGATGCGCCCCGGCCTGACGAATATTATTTTACTTCAGGCAGGTACATAAGCAAAGCAGCAGCAGCCCGGGCAGCCGGTTCACTGCCACGCCTGGATACACGGTACAACTTTGTGGAACTATTCCCTGTAAAGCAGGACCGGGTCGAGTTTGATGTAATGCTGCTGTTCCTCAATCCTGCCAGGGCCATGCGGCTGGTACAGGCCATGTCCTACCACAACGGCCAGCCCCTGCTGTTCAGCAACAACGGTACGGCTTCCGTGTGTGGGGAATGCACGGTTACACCATTCAATACCAAACGCCTGTGCCTTTCCATTGGCTGCAAAGGTTCGCGAAAGCACAGCAGGTACACAGAAGATGAAATGATAGCAGGCATCCCCCATAGTCTGATTAAAGACATTAATGAGGGGCTTGCCTCCATTCCAGGGATATTTGACTAAATTGATTCCACAACCTTTAATATCATGTGCTCCATATTTGATATGCATCTCAAAAATGGCGAGTACAATGGAAGACATATCAGCACTAAAAAAATTGGCACTCATGGGCGGACTTGATGGAATTACCAGGATATCATCATCTGAATTTGCAAACCACATTTTTTCCAGTACCCAGACTGCATCCCGGCGGCTGCAATCCCTTGAACATGCAGGATACATTACCCGTGAAGTCAGGCCTGCGGGCCAGCACATCAAGATAACCAGTGCCGGGCGGCAGGTGCTGGAAGCAGAGTATCTGGAATACCGTCAGATATTCACACCCGGTTCAACACCGATCGAACTGACAGGTCATGTCATCACAGGTCTGGGTGAGGGGCAGTATTACACTACCATTAAAGGATATCATGACCAGTTCGTCAACCTGCTGGGATTCGAACCATATCCGGGAACCCTGAATATAAAACTGGAGCAAGAAAGCATAGGATGCCGGACCCTGTTGAACATGAAGGACAAGGTAACTATAGAGGGATTCACCAGCAAAAACCGCACCTTCGGAGGAGGGCGGTGTTTCCCTGTTTCCCTGGGCAACGGCACAAGGGGAGCCATAATGATACCGGACAGGACACATTACCCTGACGATATCATCGAGATAATATCAACAGAGAACCTGAGAGAACACCTTGGATTGAAGGATGGCAGCAAAATTACAGTAAAAGTAGAATAAGTTGAAGTGATACACAATGAACAATTTTGAGAATAATCAAGTACAACTAGCGGCAGAGGCGCTTAAGAACGGGGAGATGATATTACTCTTTGACTCAGATGACCGTGAGGGTGAGACCGATTTCGTCATACCTGCCAACAGGGTTACACCTGCTCATGTCTATAATATGCGAAAGGATGGAGGAGGTTTGATCTGTGTGGCCATACATCCCTCGGCTGCCGGTAAACTTGGACTTCCTTTTTATTCAGATATTCTACGTAATTCAGACTTGAATGGGGATGGAAAGATACTTCGAAAAATGGTAGAAAAGGACGGGGATATACCTTATGATTCCAAATCTTCTTTTTCACTATGGGTGAACCACAGGGACACTTTTACCGGCATCACTGATAAGGATCGTTCATTGACCATAAGCCGGATCGGAGAATTCGTAAGTAAGGCCATGAATGGTATGGACGTTGACCTGTCATCCGAATTCAGGTCACCGGGTCATGTATCTTTGTTGAGGGCTGCAGATGGCCTGGTCAATAAGCGTGCCGGGCAGACTGAATTATCAGTGGTCCTTGCAGAATTTGCAGGAATCATCCCTGCCATGGCCATATGTGAAATGCTTGATGGAACAAACGGTCTGGCACTGTCAAAAGAGGATGCTATAAAGTTTGCTGATGAACATGGGCTCGTGTTCATTGAAGGAAAAGATGTAATACAAGAATATAATAACACTAACTGAACCAGGGATCATGTCCCTGGCTAATGTTATATTATTATATTTCTCTATCCCACTGTTATATTTCCCCACACCATTGTTATATTTCCCCTTCCCTTTGATGTGATGAAATCATTTTTTGGACACATTCATTTGTTTCAGTTTCTGGATATTTTCCAATATAGTCCTGGACTCCATAACTTTTTGTTTCCCCAGGTGATCGATAATGGTATTTATACTCTTATCCAGTTGATATGTTTTAAAAGGTCTACCTTTTCCAGGTTTTTTCACTTCCTTTATGATCACCCAATTAAGGTTATCGAGTTCACGCATTGCAGTACTGACTTCAGGTTGTCTTAAGTTGGATGCGATTTCGATATCACGTGAGGTTACCTTGTCGCCGTTCCTAAGAAATGTGAGTGTTTTAGCGACATTCCTTTTTAACCCAAAACCCATGAGCGTGTCAGCAAATTCGTTATCGGAAATGTCAAAAACTTTGACTGACTGATTTTTCATATTAATGCTCCTCCACCGAGATTAAATACTCATAATATAAAATAAAACTTTCTATATTAAGAATATAATTTTTCATTATAAATGATTATTTTTCCTTGAAATAATATTTTCGGATAATGTTCATCATAATATTCATCATCATCATATTATATTATATTGTTATTATATTTAACGCTTGTATAAGATATACTTTTTCTTTTATTAGTGCAGATATCTTATCAGATTTTGACATGTCCCGGCTGATCAGCTTATCGTCAATCTCAATGGTCAGGTCATTATCATACCCACTTCTCTGGAGCCTGCCAAGTATTTCAATGATCTCACGATTCCTGGCCATATGTCCCGGGTAATGTGGGGTACCGTTTTGCACACCTCCCACATGCACATTCACGATCCTGCCGCCAAGTTCATTAATAAAATCCAGGGCATTATCCTGACCTGTTTGAAGAGCATGGGCTATGTCAAATGTCATCATAAGATCAGGATACTTTGCCAGTACATCTCTCATAAGTGATGGTTCGTAACACATGTTCTGTAATCTGGGTGAGAGATTCTCAAGAGCAAGGACAACACCCATCTCACGAGCGTATCCTGTACAAACAGTGAGATAGTCAAAGAACTTCTCCCAGTCTTCCGGGGTTGGCTGCCGGTGCACGGTCCTGTTCCCAGGGTGTATGGTCAAAACCCGGGCATCCAGCTTTGAGGACAGGTCTATGGCCCAAAATGTCTCCTTGATGGTAGCTTTTCGTACATGTTCATTATAGGATGACGGATTTAAGTCCATGATAGGGGCATGAACAGTGACGTGTCCAAAAAAGGTGGATATTACATCTTCCAGGTGTTCCACAACTTTTGCTTCGTGGCGGTACTGCCAGAATTCAGGTGTTTCTGCCCAGAACTCAATATTCTCTATTCCTGCCCGGCCCAGTATCGTGGCTATCTCATCAATACCATAGTCCCACAAAAACAACGACGAGCATGATATTTCCATATTATATCTCCATAACCTTCCTCAGATCAACTGCAATGCCCCTGGTAGATCGTACCATCTCGGCACCGCCCATCAATGCCCTGCCCACACCCAGCACCCGCTCACTTACTACTATCACCTGGTCGGACGGCCTGATATTCACATCGGCATCCATCACACCAGGTGCCAGCAGGTTGCCGCTGGGCACAAAATCATCTATCTGGATCTGGTATGTTCCAAGTTCAATAAGCCGCATGGCACCTTCAAGTGTCGGGATAAGTGTCCCTGTCCTTGGGTTAAGGCTGGCAAGCTGCTTTTTTTCATAATATACCTGGTATTTCGGGAACGGTGCCTTGATTGAAGCACCATCAGGGACTAAAAGCCATCCTGCACCTCTGCCAAACTGGTAATCTGCAATCCCCCTCAACATGTTTATTGCCATCTCAGTGGTCTTACGAAGTACGTACTCCTCGTCCCGGACAATACCAGATACAGTAGACCTTAATGTCCCTAGTGATCGGGTAGATGTAACGCTGCCCTGGGCTGTGTATGTGATATCAAGACCCAGCGTTTCGGCAGCACTCTGGCAAATATCCCTGTAGGCACCATCCACATGGGCGATTATGTGAGAGTACTTGTTGTTTTCCATGTAATCCACAAGGCACCCGGTCACCCAGGAATGTTCTTCAAGGTCCCAGTGCCCTGTCACAGGTATATCATAATGGGCGGCAGGATATACCAGTTCCAGTTCCCGCGGTACTATACCCAGTGGCGATGTGATTATCACTTCGTTCAATGCCCGCCTGTTCCTGCCAACGGCCCGGTTGAACATCTGGTGACTGTTGGATATGGAATAAGGCTTACGGGCAGAGCAGGGGAGCAGCAGCAGTATATTTGCAGCAGGTGCCTGGTATTGTGAGTGTACCCTGCTGGCAAACCGCTTTACTTCTACCCTGTTTAAAGATTCAGAAGTATTTGCGTACATGGTAACGCTTCGGTATGTCGGCGTATGCTGTTCAAGGTACATATGTTCCTGGTCAATAAGCCTAAGCAATGCTGTTAGCCAGGGACTACTGCGGCATTTTCCTTCCACATATTCCCTAAGATTACCGCCCCTGATACGCTGGACAATGATCTGTTTTTCCTCTACCAGCCTGTTCACGTTATGCCTGGCCACCAGTTTACCCCGCTCTTGTGCGCTCATTTCCTGCAGGTCTCCCACACTGGTATTAGCGCATACGCAGCATGAACAGGGCAGTACTGGCAGGTCTGACAGCCTGTACCCACCATCGGGCATCATGTAGATACCATCATATGCCTTGATCGTGGGAAGTATGTCATCGACAATATCAATGCCCAGGTAGAGCAACAGGCAAAGGTTCTCAGGGGTTGCCAGTGCAGGGGCATACAGGGCGGTATCAGGAGGAGTATTGTTCTTGATATGAATTACAGTGTCCAGCAACATCCTGGGATTATTTTCCATTTGTCTTGCCGCACCTATGACATACATATCCGCATCTGGGATATCAGGGTAGGACGGGTGTACTAATTGGCCTATTGCCCCATCCCGTTTTTCCCAATGATATCGTTCCTGTTTTGCAGAGTCATAGATCTCTTTTACCATTTCGGGCCTGGCATGCAGGGGCATTGGTTTACCTGGCAGGATGACAAGTTTGCCAGGATCCACTTCATCAGGTGATAATATATTCCGGGCCCACAGGCTGCCTGCGAAAACAATGGGGCTGTCCTTTCCGGGATGCAGGATCAAAGGTGTGGGATAATGATCGTACAGCAGCAACTTACCCAATCGTGCGGCTGCATCCCTCCTTGTTACTTCAAAGTATTTTGTCATTAGAATTCCGGTGCAATATATGTGCCTAAACGTTAAAAAGGATATTTAGAAAATCTTATTGACAAATAGCTATTTCCTTAATACTGATGCCTGCAAAACTCGTAAAGACACATATACTGACAAATATACCGACACATATACCCAATGTCTTTTTTTTAGAAGAGGGGGAAAATACCAGGCTTGTCACTAAGAACCTGACACCAAACATACAGGTCTATGGTGAGAAACTGATAACGGTCAATGGAATAGAATACAGGTTATGGTCACACCACCGCAGTAAGCTGGCTGGTATGATAGAAAAGGGGATGGATTTACCATTAAAGGAGGATTCCAGGGTCCTTTACCTGGGTGCGGCTTCAGGAACTACTGCCAGCCATGTTTCTGATATAGTAGCAAAGGGGCGCGTCTTTGCAGTCGAGTTCTCACCAAGGACCATGCGCGATCTTATTGATGTATGCAGTCAGCGCAGTAACATGGTCCCGGTCTTCGCAGATGCCGGGCAGCCCGGGTCGTACAAGGCTATTGCAGGCTCGGTAGATGTGATATACCAGGATGTGGCCCAGCCCAACCAGGCTGAGATCGCGTTGGTCAATGCAAGGGAGTTCCTTAAGGAGGGTGGATACCTTGTAATGGTTATCAAGGCCAGAAGCGTAGATAGTACTGTAAATCCGAAAAGAGTGTATGAGCAGGAATTGGATAAACTTGTTGAGGAGTTCAATTTACTTGATAAAAAAGTACTCAAACCATATCATCCGGACCATCTGGCAGTTATTGCTCAGCAGAAACAATTGTGAAGATGTAATACCATATATCTGAAAGGGAGTTGATGGAATGTATGATATTACTACCACTATGGATATTGGTTTTGAGATATTTAATATGACTGCTACAGAACTTGAAGCAGTAGGGGCAGATAAGATACCTGAACTTGTCTTGGAAAGGATTGCCCTGGTTGATATATTAAAGTAGGTGACATATATGGATGCAGTGGACGGGGTATTTAAGAAACTGGTTCAGACCATGAACCGGTCCCTGCCTGAAAGGCGCAGATCACTGGAAGAATTGATGAGGGAATCCGAGCCGTCATTGAAAAGCCGAAACGGCAGCACAATCTCCATAGATAAGAAAGAACTGGAAATGATTGCAGCCATAGTTCCAAAATATCAATGGAACCGGCTGATGCTTCCGATTATTATTGAAATGACCCCGGATTTTGGTGCAAATGCCGCACGGATAAGGGGGGAGGTGGAATGCAGCCTGGTGATCAAGCTCCTGGAGCTTAAGAAGTCAGCAGATAAGTTCATTGTATTGTATATGCACGAAATAAAGGGGCTTAGAAGAATGCTGCCAACTGCCACGCAATACGGGTTTTACGTCAGCTTATGAGCTTAAGCGATAGGTTTGACATAAGATCTTTTTTGCTTGTTCATAAGAATAACGAGTATATTCCCGGGCATAATCCCACAGTGTTCTTACTATTTACCAGATGGGAGTTCTTCTTTTTTAGTAGATTTTTCGCAGGCATATCCTGGCGGTTCTCGGGCATATCATGCATTTACACATTTTTTTTAACGTATAGGAAAGTATATACTTTCCTGTAGGCTTAGAAAATGCGAACGAAGTGAGCATTTTCTTTATGTTGCTTCAAAGGCAGGAAAAAAGTAAAAGTACTCCCCTCACCGTAATAACTCTCAACTTTGATCATACCACCATGCAACTCCACAAGCTGCTTTGAGATTGCAAGGCCCAATCCGGTACCAGGATATCTTCTGGATACTCCTGTGTCAACCTGCCGGAACATGTTGAATAGTTTTCCAATATCTTTTTCCTTGATCCCGATGCCTGTATCCAAAACTGAGAATTGTGCTGTGTCACCATCTTTTTTTGCGATTAATGTAACTGTTCCTCCCTCTTTCTTGCTAAATTTTATTGCATTATCCAGCAGGTTTAAAAGTATTTGCTTGAATCTCTGCCTATCAGCTTCTATAAAGTCCAGTTGGGTGTCAATTTCTCTTTTAAGAACCACATTATGCTTTGCAGCAATTTGTTCTACAAGCCCTAAAGTCTCATCCAGGGTTGCAGGCACAGATACTTTCTCAATAGCCAGTTTTATTTTTCCTGCTTCTACTGTGGTCATATCGAGAATATTGCTGATCAGGTTAAGTAAGTGTTCACTACTTTTAAGAATATTGCCTACAAAAAGCTCCTGTTTCTCATTCAAATCCCCTGTTTTTTTCTCTTTTAGAAGTATTGAAAAACCGATGATCGAGGTAAGAGGAGTGCGGAGCTCGTGGGTCACGGTAGCCAAGAATTCGTTTTTTGCTTTACTTGCATGTGCAAGCTCCTCATTTTCCAGGCGCAACTCCTCAGCCTGCTTGCGCTCAGTGATGTTGCGTACTATGGCAAGAACTTCATTTTCTCCACAGACTACAAGGCGTGCTTCATAATCATTCAATCTACCGTTACTTTCCATTTGATACTCAAATATCTGTGTATCACCGGTTTGTAGAGTTCGCTCCAGAAAATATTCGGCCTGCGTGGCCACTTTAGCTGGAAATAACTCATTAAGTTTTTTATTTATAAATTTACTGGGAGATATCAACGGATCAAAGTCTTTTGCCTTTTTGAAGTCCATAATAGTACAGTTTCTGCTGATTCGAAATATCATATCTGGAATAGCGTTCAATAAAGCCCGATTTTTCGCTTCACTCTCCTGCAACGCCTCTTCCGCCAGCTTATGTTCCCGCCTCATTTTTGCTTCCTGCAGTTCCCGCTCAATGGCAGGGATGAGACGGGCCATATTGTTTTTCATGATGTAGTCATGTGCACCGGCTTTCATGGCGGCAACTGCTGTATCCTCGCCTATTTTACCAGATAAAATGATAAACGGTAGATCCAGTCCACTTTTATGAAGCAACTTCAGTGCTTCAGGTGCACTAAAATGAGGCATGGAATAATCAGAAATCAATATATCCCATGTCTGTTTTTCAATGACCTCAATCATAGCTGCTGGTGTGTCTACCCGCTCAAATATCGGGTCATAGCCGCCTCGCTTGAGTTCCCGCAGTAGCAGAATAGCGTCATCCTCTGAATCCTCCACGATCAATACTCGAAGTGGTTTGCCCATTTAAACTATACTTCCTGCCACAGGGGGTTCATTCAGAACGAGCCAATACAGCCCCAGTTGTCTAACTGCTTCAATAAATTTATTGAAATCTACCGGTTTGCGAATATAGCTGTTAGCACCCAATTGGTAGCTGGTCACTAAATCCTGCTCTTCACTGGATGATGTGAGAATAACCACTGGAAGTAGTTTTGTCCGCTCGTGGGTTCGTATTTTCCGTAATACTTCCAGCCCATCCACTTTAGGCAATTTCAGATCCAGCAGGATCACCTGCGGCATATTACTGATGTCAAAGCTTTCGTATTTACCTTTAGCAAAGAGATAATCCAGCGCTTCGACACCATCCTTCGCCACTACAACCTCATTTAAGATATTGTTCTTCCTTAGTGCACGCAACGTCAATTCGACGTCATCCGGATTGTCTTCTACTAATAGGATGTATTCGTTGTTGGTATTTTTTGTTCCTATTTGCATATTGTTCATATTATCCTCCCTTGGTTATTATAATGTAAAGTAGAATGTTGCGCCTTGTCCTACTGCCCCTTCTGCCCATACCTGACCGCCGTGTCGATGAATAATGCGCTGCACTGTGGCCAGCCCGATGCCACTGCCAGGGAATTCACTGGGAGCGTGCAGCCGCTGGAAGGCACCGAATAGTTTATTGGCATAGGCCATATCAAAACCGGCGCCATTGTCGCGCACAAAATATGCCGATCTACCGTCAACCTGTGTAACTCCACATTCTATTTTTGCCTTTGGATGCTTTCCAGTAAATTTCCAAGCATTGCCCAGCAGGTTTTCCAGTACCACCCTAAGCAGCCTCTTATCTCCTTTCACCATCAATCTTCCTGCTATGATGAACTCCACCTGGCGCATGGGTTCCCTCTTTTTAAGTTCGGCTGCAATGGTCTGCGCCAGAGCACTCAGATCTACGGTCTCACGTCGCATCTCAGTGCGCGTCATACGTGAAAGATCCAGCAGATCGTCGATAAGCTGTGCCATTTTCTGGCTGGCAGCACGTACCCGCTGGAGGTAATCTTTGCCCTGGGCATCCAGCTTGTCGGTATAATCTTCCAGCAGTGCCTGGCTGAACCCATCGATACTGCGCAGGGGCGTGCGCAGATCATGTGAAACTGAATAGTTGAACGCCTCCAGTTCTTCATTGATGGCTGCAAGTTCTACAGCACGCTGCTGCAGATCCTCGTTCAGTTTTTTGATTCTTTCTTCGCTTTTTTTGCGATCGGTGATATCACGGGCAGCTGCAAAGGCACCTTGTACTTCTTCCGCATCATTTTTGTATACAGTTGCATTAAATATCACGTCTGTTATGCGGCCCGATGTGTGACGAATAGAGAGCGGATAATCCCTGACAAATCCTTGAGAGAACGTCTGCTGATATCCCTCTATGGCTTTCTCGGTTTCAGTGAAGCAGTCTAAGAAATCGCTACCTATAAGATTTTTACGAGAAATGCCGGTCGCCAGTTCAAAAGCCTTATTCACGTCTGTAATCTTGCCGTCCTGGCCAATGGTGACGAGATGGTCGAGACTTGCCTCGATAAGACCGCGGGCGTATAACGAAGCGGCTTGCAGTTCTTCATGAGATTTTCTCAGCACCTCTTCTCCCCTTGCAATTTTCCCGCTCAACTCAGCAGCTATGAAACCAATAACCATAAATATTATCGATCGAATCAAATCATTAAAAAGCTCCTCACCCTTTCCAATATAAATGCTACTAATATTTAGTATTATAACTAAAAAAACGGGAACGATCAAACCTTTTCTTTTCCACCACAGGGTTGCCAGAATTATTGGAACATAAAAGAAATGAGTGAAAACAATATCGATTTCAACTATCACATGAAAATAATAATTAAGAATGACACATGCGCCTAATAAGATCGCCATTATTGGAATCTTGTATTTTTCTTTTAGCTCGAACATTACTCCACCCAAATTATTTGATCTCGTTGCAGGCAACGGTCTGCACAACATGCCAGTTGTGATCTGGTGACAATTGCAGCCTGGTTGTAACAGTTTTTATCATTTGATCCTGTTGGTTGTTGAAGGCCAATTCAACACCATTTTTATTCTTCCCCTTAATTCTCTTGGATCAAATGGTTTGACAATATAATCATTTATACCCATATCCATTGCTTTAAGTTTATCATCGATACCTGCTTTGGCAGTTAAAATTATTATGGGTGTATTCCTTGTATTGTCATGTTTTTTTAATTCTTCGCATACACTATAACCATCCATATCAGGCATCATGATATCTAAAATCAGGATGTCGGGAGATTTGGTAAAGGCCATTCCCAGGGCTTCTTTTCCATTCACGGCTTCAAAAATCTCAAAAATCTCAGGTTCCAGGGATTCTTTGATAATGGTAATAACATTCTCATCGTCGTCAACTAGCAGTACCTTGATTTTATTTTCAATTTTTTCTTCATCAGTTTTCAAGAACCAGACTTTGGTAGAGCCTATGACTTCGTTATCAACCAAGTTCTTTTCTTTTAGGAGCTCCAGATACTTAAGAGCAGTAACCTTGCTCATATTCGCTCCACTTACTATGTCGCTGGTTGTCGATCTTCCCTTTTTTAATATGTTTATTAATTCATTCTCACGCCAGTGCATTTTATAGTCTCGTTAAAATTTGAACGAAATAGATATTAATCTAATAATAAATTAATGTTTTCACGAGAAGATAGGGATGAAGTTTGTTTTCCCAGCAATTAATATCCAACCAGAAATGATTGCTTTAACAGATTCATCTGTCAAAAAGCCAATCAAGAATATTTCTAAAAAGGTCATTACATTGCAAATTTACTCTTTATTTTACCCCATTCCTCATGTTTAATCTTATCAATAATGTATTCTTCAATATTTACTAATGACGATAAAGGTTTGTGTATATCTATCCTAAAAACATTACCTCTTTTCGTAACAATTATTGTCAATCCACAACCTCCGTAATCTTGTATATCCAGACCAAAATTTTTTATGAAATGATGTGCCCTTCCCTTGCACATTATCCTGAGGTATAATGTACAAGAGTGGGGCACTGCACTCCCACTCCCATTTAACTCCCATTTAATTATTAACAAATAACTGTAACACCATGGAAGTATTTAAAATTTGCTATTTCGTTCGTTTATTTTTAAACGCTTTGTTTATTAACCCCATATATGTTATATTGATTATGATCTCAGGAGATAGATTGAGACAACCATGACATCTGTCCATGATGGTCAAATTGATCGATCCAAAATAGAATCTTACATTGAATCCCCGCTGGAAACAATCTTAAGCCGCCCTACCCCGCCAATCTCCCTGATTACCTCAGTCGAGGAAGTCGGCATCAGTGATTCCCATTCCTCACCATCCACCATCTTGCGGCGTATCTCGGTACCTGAATATCTCTCCTGCTTGAATAGTCAAGACCTCAGGCGATTTTACAAAGACCATTCCCAAGGCTTCTTTCCCGTTTGCGGCTTTAAAAATCTCAAAATTTTAATAGATTTGTCCATCCACAAGCCAATCAAGAATATTTGTAAAAAATGATTACTTTGCCAATTTGACAGTGAATTTCCCCAACCCCTCCGGTTTAATCTGAAGAGTACTGCCCTCTTCAATATTTGCTGCTGAAGCTATAATAGCTTTGGGTATCTCCATCCAGAACACATTACCGCTTTTCATAACATTTACTTTCAATCCATAACCTCCGCAATCTCGTATATTCAGATCAAAATTTTAAATAATAGATGTGCCCTTCCCTTGCACCTTATCCTGAGATATACTGTACAAGAGTAGGGCACTACACTCCCACACCCATTTGATTATTAACAAAGAACTGTAATACCACGAAGGTATTTAAAATTTGCTATTTCGTTCGTTTATTTTTAAACGCTATGTTTATTAACCCGATATATGTTATATCGATTATGATCTCATAAGATAGATAAAGACAACCATAGCATCTGCCCATGATGGTCAAATTAATCGATCCAAAACAGAATCTTACACTGAATCCCCGCTGGAAACAATCTTAAGCCGCCCCACACCGCCGATCTCCCTGATTACCTCAGCCGTGGAAGTCGGCACCAGTGATTCCCACTCTTCACCATCCAGCATCCTGCGGCGTATCTCGGTGCCCGAATATCTCTCACGCTTGAATAGTGGTGACTGCCTGACCTCAAATCCTGCTTCCTCGAACAGCCGTATCACTAACGGGTTGTTTGAATACACCACCTTAAAAGGTGGTGTCATAGAAATAACATGGGACACCCAGACTGAATTGCGCCGGATATCCTCAATAGGTATTATGTAGTGTTTAACACCCAAGGTCTCCAGTGCGTCGGTCATCATCAGCACCCGCTCACCTGCCGTGAACAGATCATCGGGCTCATGGCTTGCCTGTGCGCTTCCGATGCCGATTATGATTTCATCTACCTCTTGTGCTATCGACTCAAGCACGTTCTGGTGTCCCAGGTGGTATGGTTGGAACCGTCCTATGTAGAATGCTCTTCTGGAGTCCATTCTCCGCCAGCCCAGACTACCTCATTGAACTTTTCATAGTCCCATGCATTATTCTTGTGTTTTTGGGCTGCAAGTTTTACGACGATATCCATAAAGATGGGTTTGTCGTGGTATTCTATTCCCTTGGCTTTATCCAGGTATTCCTTGCCTATGTCATTGCGGATAAAGATGGTACTCCATCCATCCGGGCTGCCTATACTACCTACACTGATATCTGCATAATAGGACGTGTAGTCCATACAGTGATGGCAGGGTTTACGGGCCAGGTGTGCAATTTCCTTGATCGGGACCAACGCTTTATCGTCATCGGTCTCTGCTACGAACTTGCCTTTTGCAAAGTCAAGTTTATTCACAGTTTTCCGGTCCAGACCCATAATGTTGGGCATGATATTCTCTCCCATATCATCATAGGTAAAGCTCTCCATACATATCAGGCCAATAACCAGCTTGATCTTATCTGTAAGGTTCTCCCGAAGCAGTGAAGCTGCATGTGCCTGACAGGGAGTGCCAACCACAGCGATCTTTTCATATTTCTGAAGTACTTCACGCAGTTCTGATAATACAGGTTCATAGGTATATTTGGTACCGGCTGCACTTGCCACCTGTTCGGCACTGGTCAGCACCACTACCTCGGTCTCCCAATCTTCATTCCGTGAAACACTAAGGGCAGCATCTATCTCACCCTGTTCAAAGAGTGATTTCAGGATACCGGTAACAGCTCCACCATCCTGGCCGTGTATGGAACTCTTGCCGATCCGCTGGTCGATGACATTATCTAATTCATCATCACCAGGGAAACCATCAAGAATTGGACAGATACGCTCACAGGCCAGACAGTTCTGGCAGGCCAGACATGTGTCACAATCTACATAACATTGCCTGTTGGCACAATAATTGTCTTCCCTGCTGATCTCACTGAAGAGTTTGACCACAGTAGGTTCATCTACGGTAGGAGTGAACTTATTATAGTTCGCTTCATCGTACAACTGTACCTTGGCTGCCTGCATAGGGCAGATGGCTTCGCATCCGCCGCATGCAGTACACAGTGAATTTTTTATTACCTGGTATATCTTCGGGAACCCCATTTGTGGTGCGGGGATCTCAGCGCTCACCTACTTGCCTCCGATTATTTCCTTACCGAAGAGTTTGATCGATTTCTCCTTATTCGGACCGATTGGTGAACCGCATACGATCTGGGTCACACCGATCTTCTGGAGATTGGCAACTTTTTCAGCGCATGTTTCAGGTGTTCCGCAGATACTGAATGAATCCATCATAGCGTCTGTCACTAAACCGCCCATCAGTGCACCAAAGTCTCCTTTTGCAATAGCTGCACCAATTTCTCCTTTTGCTGCAACATCGATACCGTGGCGTTCAAGCACCATATCAGGTGAACCTGCAACAATGAATGCAACCACGATCTTAGCTGCACCAACTGCCTTTTCTGCATTCTTGTCAATGGAGAAGCATGCATATGCGCCTACATCTACTTCTTTTGGATCCCTGCCTACCTTCTTGGCACCGGCTTCTATTGCTTTGATAGCAATTTCGAAGTCCTTAGGATGGGAAGCGTTGATCAACACACCATCTGCTACTTCACCTGCAAGTTCCAGCATCTTCGGACCCTGTGCACCCAGGTAAATGGGGATGTTGCCTGCTTTGAAAGCCATCTTGGCTCCTGCGATCTTGACCCTTTCGCCGTCAATGTTTACCTTTTTACCAGAGAAGAAATCCCTGAGAGCCTGGACTGATTCTCTTGATGTCAGTAACGGCTTTTCCCATGCAATACCCATTGCATCAAATGTAGCCTTGTCACCGGGACCGATACCCATTATAGCCCTGCCACCGGAAATATCATTGATCGCAGCAATACTGGATGCTGTCATTGCAATATTTCTTGTGTACGGGTTGGTTACTCCTGTTCCCAGTTTAATCTTGTTGGTACTCAAGGCCAGTACAGCCAGGGTAGTATAAACATCCCTGTTGTTGTAATGGTCTGTAATCCACACATTGTCAAATCCCTGATCTTCAGCTAACTTCGTATATTGAGCCAACTTCAGAACAGGATCACTTGGTACAAATTCTATTCCATACATGTATGTCCCTCCATTTACGGTTAAAACTATTGATTCATTAATAACTTAAAAGCATATTGGTTTTATCCTGAAAAGCAAAGGATGAAGCATCTGGTAGAAATACAATATACTGTAATAGGTAATACTGTAATGGGTTTAATTGAATAACAGATAATTGGAAACACGTAAATTAGTTACTATGAGACTGGACGCATTTTTAGTTGAACTGGAAAAAGTAGCCAGCCGGGGCAGGGCCCGGCGTGCAATTACCAATGGCCTGGTAAGGGTTGATGGGAAAATAATCCTCAAACCGTCCAGGCAAGTTGGGTATGAAAATGAGATCGAGGTGAAAGAGGATATTGACGTGCCGGCAGGATACCTGAAACTCAAAGATATCCAGGACCGCACCGGCATGATCCACCCGGGAGATATTATACTGGACCTGGGGTCCAGTGCAGGTGGTTTTCTCATGTTCGCATCAGGTATTGCCGGGAGTGTAAAGGGCATCGAATATAGCGGAGAGTTCATGCCATACCTTAATACTATCGCCAGGTCCCATGACAATATTACTGTAACAAAGGATGATGTATTTACCATGCCCCTGTCATCAATGTCTGATAAACCAGTTGATGTGATCTTCAACGATATTACTGTCGAACCACTTGATTCAATCAAAGTACTGGCAAGAGTCTTACCATTACTGAAATCAGGCGGTCGTGTGCTGCAGGTCTTAAAACTTCCTGACAGGTCTGTCCTTGATGAGTGCATTAACAGGCTAAAGGAACTGGGATTGATCATCAAGCATATATTGGAGCCTGAGAAGAGAGAAGTTTATGTGATAGCAGTACGAAATGGAGAGAGCGAGGTGAAAGAGTAAATGGCAGATATATGCAGCATATGCGGTAAAAAGGAGATGCTGCCCTATAAATGCAAGTACTGCGGCTGGACATACTGCTCTGAACACCGACTGCCTGAGAACCACAACTGCCCTGGTCTGGAAAAATTAAAGACACAGGTAAGGGAAAGCGGCAGGATCATGTACCAGCCCGAACAAAAAACCACGAAAAAACATACCATCGGTTTACCAGGATTTGGGCATAGGAAGAGGTCACTGTATGCTGTCCCGATATCAAGGAATTATTCCCTGTATATTATAATGGCCAATGTTTTCATGTACCTGCTCCAATTGATATTCGGGCACTGGTTTACCAGATTATTCTATCTCGACCCTGTAAATGTCCTGTACCAGCCCTGGACCATTGTCACACACATGTTCCTTCATTCCCCATTCTATTTGTGGCATATTTTATTCAATATGATGGTACTGTTCTTTTTTGGTCCCATACTTGAGAGAAAGATAGGTTCGAAGAATTTTTTAATCGTCTATTTCGGGGCAGGGTTACTATCTGCCCTGGGACAGATGATTATCTCGCCAAGTCCTATGCTTGGTGCCAGCGGGGCGATCTTCGGGATACTGGCAACACTAACAGTACTGGACCCGGATATCAGGGTCTTTGTGTTATTTATTCCAATGAAAATAGTCCAAATGTTGATGTTATTTGCATTTTATGAGCTGTTCATGTTGTTGACAGGCTCGAATGATAATATCGCCCATGCAGCCCATCTGTTCGGTTTGATATTCGGATTGTATATGGGTTTTAAAATAAAGAAAGAAATGAAACGGTCAGTATGGTGATTGTATTTAGTCGCAAAGTATAATACTCACAAGGTTGAATACCAGATTGCAGGAGCATAACAACAATGGCTAAGAAAAAGTCAAAAGGAAAAACAAAGAAAGAACCAGCAGCAAGCCCCAAATCCAAAACCGTATTTCCGTTCTATTCAGAAGACAGATGGAACAACTGGATAGAGCAGGTCAAAGAGAGTGGTTTTGAACTCAATGAAGACGAAGATCCAGGGGATTCTGGCAAAATATTTGTCAATATGGAAGATGACATAATCCTTGCATGCCTAAAGGTCATTGCTAAATTCGATAACAATGAGTTAACGGCCGACGGGGCCTTCGATGCCCTGGACGAGGTCAAGAATATTGTATTGAACCCGATGGATTCGATCAGCGAGTCTATTGACCTTATGCTCGATTCATTGCAGACTTCATTGATCGGTGTTTTTGCTTCCTGTGAGTGTTACATCGATGGTGCTTATGACAAGTCGGTTGATCTTACCCCGATCATCAAAAGTGCATTGGAAGCAGAGGAAGCAGATGACCCGGGAACTGCTATTGGTTATGTTGCCACAATCGGGGCCAGCGTGATCGCAGGGGCCGAAATCCCTGAGGATACTTTTTCAGATATGCCTTACGGCCTGGTCGCCGAATGGATAGACGGTATAGATTCCATATCAGCCGCCATGATGGGTGATGACAGTTACAAGTTCGATGAGCCTGATGAATAAATAGTATTTGGTTCATTTTTTTCCAGGGGTTTATTGATCTATGCTGCTTCACCAGGTTCTGGGCCTGGATAATGATGAGAACCTGTTCCTGCCTGAAGAAAGTTACAGTAACCTGAACGACCTCTACCGGACCCTGGGGTTCATGGAACAGATGGTACAGTCCCAGGGGATTGACAGTGAGGTAAGGGCCGTGCAGGATGATGGGGATATCATCTGTCTGGCAATAAATAACCCGGCTACAGGGGAATATCCTTCTTTTTGGGCAGTGTTCACCAATGTGGTGGCCCGGTCCGGTATCCAGTCAGCGGCTGCGGGACAATTTGGCAGTCTGGCCTCTGTTCTATTACAGGCTGCTGATGAGGTGAACTTGATCGATGTATCGGCCCGGGAATTGATGGGTGCATTACAGGAATATTTTTCCATTGCCCTGGTTGAGAAACAGTTATGTGATGGATGTGTTAAGCCCACTGAAACCTATGACATGGTGTACCTGGATACCAGGGTTCAACGGTTGGATGAGCTGTTTAAAAAACTTGGGTGTAAGTTCGATGAATCAGGCAGGGTGCTGGAAATTTGCTGCGGTAACGGTATGGCGACGCTGTCGCTGGAAAAGCTGGGCATATTACCGCTGACAACTGATTATGACCGCTGCCAGGTATGCCAGGGGCTGGAGCATGGTGTGTTAAAGCCTGGGCGTACTATTGTGATGGATGCCACACGACTGACTGATTTCTTTGAGAGGGGGTCATTTGATGCTGTTATTGGTTTTATGCTTGGTACCATTTATAGTTTCAATAAGGATATCTGGGCCGCAATGATGGATGAATCCCTGAAGGTAGTTAAGCCGAGGGGGACGCTGCTGTTCACAGTGAATAAGCTTGAAGAGATGGATATCCTGAAAGAAGTGCTGGACGGCCTGGGTGCTGTGGGGGAGGTCATTGATAATACTGACAGGAATGGGATATATGACCAGTGGGTGTATCTGGGACACAAGG
>Ga0255456_1015_pt1 | contig 33875 bp, 30 predicted proteins | sample ANMaggQLBNCT01C7_FD_182646 | JGI IMG/M metagenome (GOLD analysis project Ga0255456, IMG submission 182646) | Sediment cell enrichment communities from methane seep in Santa Monica Basin, California, United Staets - ANME aggregate JGI... | ecosystem: Environmental > Aquatic > Marine > Cold seeps >...
GCCTGCAGACTGCCCTGACATTTGTCTGGCTGCTGCTGTGTGGTGGGCTGGTCTTCCTGATGCATGCCGGTTTCTCGCTTGTTGAAGCCGGGCTCACCAGGACCAAGAACACCGCAAATATCCTGATGAAGAACCTGATGACGATCTGCCTCGGTGTTCTGGTCTACTGGATGGTGGGCTGGGCGGTTATGTATGGAGATGACGTCGCAGGTCTTTTCGGATTCAGTCAGTTCTTCCTGGGCGGTGCTGATAACTCTCTCTGGAACTCATGGTTCTTCCAGATGGTCTTTGCGGCGACAGGTGCGACTATCGTATCAGGTGCTATGGCAGAGCGAACTAAGTTCAAAGCATATCTGGTCTTCACCGTGCTGCTCGTTGCGATCATCTATCCGGTCTACGGACACTGGGTATGGTCCGGAGCTGATCTTGCGCTTCTGACCGGGGATGGCAGTATATTCGTGCAACTGGCCGGCGCAAGTTTCCATGACTTTGCAGGCTCAGGGGTCGTACACTCGATCGGCGGCTATGCAGCCCTTGCCGGTGTGATCATACTGGGTCCCAGGCTCGGCAAGTTCAAAAATAAAAAGCCAATTGCCATACCAGGTCACAATATCACACTCGCATTCCTTGGAACGCTGATTCTGTGGTTAGGCTGGCTCGGTTTTAACTGTGGCTCGACCCTTGACGGCAGCGACGCTTACATGAACCTTGTGGTTGTAAATACATTCCTTGCTGCTGCTGCTGCTGCTGTGGTCGCAATGCTTATTACATGGGCTAAGACCGGCAAGCCAGACCCATCGCTCACTGCGAACGGTGTGCTTGCAGGACTAGTCGCGATCACTGCACCCTGCGGTTCGGTTGAGAACTGGGCAGCGATCGTGATAGGAATTATAGCGGGCGCAATCGTCTATGCCGGTGTGATGTTCAACGAAGCCGTCCTCAAGGTCGATGACCCGGTCGGTGCGATCACTGTACACGGTTACTGCGGTACATGGGGTCTTTTGTCAGTCGGCATATTCTCAGTCGGCATGGGCAACGGAATACTTGCAGATGCAGTATATGCAGCAGGTGCACCCGGACTGTTGTACGGTGGTGTAAACCAGTTTGTGATCCAGGTCATAGGAGCGCTCGCAAGCATTATCTGGGCATTTGTGGCCGCTTTTATCGTGTTCAAGATCATCGATGTGATCATAGGACTGCGCGTCTCTGAGAGTGAGGAGATCGAAGGACTGGACATCACAGAACACGGGATACGGGCATACCCCGAATACATAACCGAGTGAGGTGAGCAAAATGAGTGAAATGAGAAAGATAGAGGCAATTATACGACCAATGAAACTGGAAGATGTGAAAACTGCGCTGAGTGATGCTGGATTTGTAAGTATTACCGTGACCGAGGTCAAAGGACGCGGGCAGCAGAAAGGACTTGTCCAGCAGTGGCGCGGACGGGAATACTGCGTTGACCTGCTTCCAAAGACCAGGATCGAGATCGTGTTGTTAAAGCAGGATGTTGATCGTGTGATCGAGATTATCCAGGGTGCGGCTGCTACTGGAAATATCGGGGATGGTAAGATCTTCGTGAGCCCCATTGAAACGGCCATGCGTATCAGGACAGGAGAGACCAACAAGGACGCGCTTTAGCGTTCTTGTCTTTTTTTTATTTTTACATGTTACCAAAATTCAGGTTTTCAGTTGAAGAACTGTCAGGTTCCCTTGCTGATATGGGCAGCATGGTGCCATTTATCATTGGTGCGGTATTAATTGCAGATTTCAAGCTTGCACCTGTGCTACTGATGTTCGCAGCAGCCCACATTGCCACCGGCCTGTATTATGGGATTCCCATGTCGGTACAGCCTATGAAGGTCATTGGTGCACTGGTTATCGCTGGCGGCCTGACCCATGGTCAGGCAGTGGGTGCAGGGCTTGTGGTGGGTATCTTTTTCCTGTTGATGGCTGTATCCGGCACAATATCCCGTATAGCCAATATGCTGCCCAAAAGTATCATCAGAGGTACACAACTTGGTATGGCACTCATCATTGCCGTAAAGGCAGTGGATATCATATCGCAATACCCTGTGTCCGGAGTATTGGGTATCCTTTTGATCATTGGCTTCTTTATTGCAGGCAGGCAGGGATTTTCATCCATAACCCTCCTGGGATTGGGATTCATATACACCATACTTTTTTTCGGACTGCCAGAAATTAATCTAAGTTTCAATTTATCGTTATATTTGCCTGATATGGCTGAGATAATTGACGGCACGTTAATAGGTGCCACATCCCAGATACCACTTACATTCGTAAATGCAATACTCGGGACATCACTGCTTGTCAGTGACCTGTATTCCCGAAATATCAAACCAGGTACGCTGGCAGCGTCCACAGGTATCATGAACCTGATATCTGCCCCAATGGGAGGGCTTCCCATGTGCCACGGTTCATCAGGTGTGGCAGCTCATTATAAGTTCGGTGCCAGAACAGGCGGTTCAAATATTCTCATGGGTATGTTATTGATCTTGGCAGCTTTATTTATACCAGCAGAATTCCTGGCACTTCTGCCCTTTGGCATCACCGGAGCTCTGCTGTTATTTGCAGGATATGAGCTTGGCAGCAAATTCCGTGACACCGAATCCTTATATCTGACATTAGTGGTAGCTGTTGTATCATTGTTTACCAATATTGGTATTGGATTTATTACTGGTGTAGCGCTGTTCCTGGTGGCAAGGAAAATACCTATTTTGAATATGGGGGTTTCAGAAAATGTATTTGAGACAGATGGAAACTGATGATATTGGTATCCTGCTTGATATGGCACATGCAGAGGGGTGGTCATCAGATGTATTCGAATTCGAACTTTTTCATAAGCTTGATCCAGGTGGATGTTTTTCCGCTATTGCAGATAAAAAAGTAGTGGGGGGAGTTATGACATTCACTTATCCCAACAGCGGCTGGATAGGCAATCTGGTTGTTGACAAAAAATACCGCCTGAAAGGATTCGGGAAAGCCCTTTTTCGCAGAGGTCTGCGGTACTTGTCCTCCCTGCCCACCATTTTCTTATGCGCATCTCCCATGGCAGTGGGATTATATTCAGAATTCGGGTTCAGGAAAGTATCGAACATCAACAGGTGGGAACTAAGAGGTGCCACTCTTGATCTGCCCGAGAGTGACGGAAATCTTGAACACGTGCTTGCTGTGGATAACAACTGCTGGCGCGAGGACAGGTCGCTGATGCTATCCCGGATGCTTACAAACCGCTCGTATGTATTCAATGAGGGTGCATGGCTGGGATTCGGACTGGTGGGTGACCACTGGACCATAGGGCCGTGGGAGGCATACAATAAAGATTCTGCACTTGACCTCCTTAAACGGGCCATGGTAAGTGGCAAGGACCAGCGTATACTGGTGGATGTACCTGCACAGAATATCAGGGCATGGGATATACTGGCGGTCATGGGTTTTGAAGTTGTTGGCAAAACAGTGCTTATGTGCAGGGGCCTGCTTCCAGATATTGCCTTTGGCAATATCTATGGTCTTGCCAGTATGGGTTCAAAGGGATGAATGGTTAATGTTATATATTATAAAATCTATAGTAGTTTACCGACTTAATTATCTTGATATGTAAAATCAGGGATTGGAACATATGACTGAATTTAATACCCAAAGATTAATAATCGGGATATTGAAAACAATTTATGAAAACAATGATCCTATAGGTGCACGGCTGATTGCTGATAAAATGGATGGCAGGGGATATTCCCTTGGGGAAAGGGGTGTCAGGTATCACCTGAAGATACTGGATGCCAATGGATTTACCCAAAGGGTAGGCTATTCCGGAAGGATCATTACAAAAAAGGGGATTGCCGAGATAAACAATGCTCTTGTCGGGGATAGGATGGGTTTTGTCATCAGCCGGATACACGAAATGCTATACAGTACGACTTTTGATCCCTATAAAAAAAGCGGGAACATAATCATCAATCTGTCTATTATGGATAAAGATGATCTGGATAGAAATAAGGAATTGATCCATACCGTTATCCAGAAAGGTTATACAGTCAGCCCCAGGTACCATATTTTTGAAGGGGGGGAAAAGGTTTCTAATATCGCCATCCCGCAGGGATCAGTAGGGATTGCCAGCATATGCGCTTTAACCATTGATGGGGTCCTTCTTAAACAGGGTATTCCTATTGAGACCAAATATGGGGGTATCATCCAGGTAGATAATGGTACACCTGTGCGTTTCACAGATTTGATATCATATACGGGGACTTCACTTGACCCGATCACGATATTCATGTCTAAAAAGATGACAGATGTTATGGGTATATTGGACAATGATAGCGGCCTACTTCTGGGCAATCTCAGGGAAGCCCCTATCATTGCTCATGAAAAGATCATGGATATTATTTCCCTGCTTAATGGGGCAGATATCGGTGGTGTTATCGGACATATTCATGCAGGGGATACAGTTCTTTCTGCCCCCATCAGTCCGGGTAAAATTGGAATACCCATATATGCCGGAGTCAACCCTCTGGCGGTATTGGTTGAAAAGGGGATTGAAGTGACAACACATCCTGTCAGTTTGATAATGGATTATGGTGAAATGAATACAATATTTTAGGACCTTTCAATATTACTGTTTTGAGTTTTACCAAGAGAATATTATGTCTACACCTGAAATGCCCTTGACATGTTTTTCATTAGATAGTTTGCGATATATGGGATTATTTTCGGGTAACCAAAAGTCATTGCATTATTTTGATAATTCGCGCATATTATTATATATTCAATCTATAGATGTTGATTTTTTCACTTATAATGATATTTGTAGTGATATATATTTGTCATTTTATTCTTTTTTTATAGGTATCTTTATATATTAGTACATCTACAGTAGATTGCTGTTGTACTATACACTAGTATATAAGTATAATACATTTGGAGGTACGCAAATGAGACAAGTAGCGATATATGGAAAAGGTGGTATCGGAAAGTCAACTACCACACAAAATTTAACAGCAGCCCTCTCAACATTGGGGAAGAGGGTACTTCTGGTAGGCTGCGACCCGAAGGCAGATTCTACCAGGATGCTGCTTGGAGGAATGAACCAGAAAACAGTTTTGGACACCCTGCGAAGTGAAGGGGATGAAGAAAGTGTTGAACTTGACGTCCTGCTGCAGGAAGGGTTCGGCCACATCCAGTGTGTTGAATCAGGCGGTCCGGAACCGGGTGTAGGCTGTGCAGGAAGGGGTATCATCACATCTATCAACCTGCTGGAGAACCTGGGAGCATACACAGATGATCTGGACTATGTGTTCTATGATGTCCTGGGTGATGTGGTATGCGGGGGTTTTGCCATGCCTATCAGGGAAGGTAAGGCCAAGGAAATATACATCGTAGCCAGCGGTGAAATGATGGCCATCTACGCAGCCAATAATATCTGCAAGGGTATTGCCAAGTTCGCAAAAGGCGGTGCACGTCTGGGCGGTATAATCTGCAACAGCAGGAAGGTGGACGGCGAGAAAGAACTGCTTAAAGCTTTTGCCGAGAGGTTAGGCAGCCAACTCATACATTTTGTACCCAGGGATAACCTGGTACAGAGGGCTGAAATTAATAAAAAGACAGTGATCGAGTTCGATCCGGAATCAAACCAGGCCAAGGAATACCTGACCCTGGCAAAGAACATCGAGAACAATGAGAAGTTCGTAGTACCCGAACCCATGGAAATGGAAGACATAGAATCCATGATGGTGGAGTTCGGTATTGTCGAGTTATAAGGAGGTAAAAAATGCAGATGATAAGAGCCATTGTACGTCCGGCAAAAGAAGCTGACGTGGTTGAGAGTCTTGAAAAGGCAGGATTTGTCTCACTTACCAAAATGGAAGTGTTTGGAAGAGGAAAGCAGAAAGGTATCCATACGGCAGAGGTGGAGTATGATGAATTGCCCAAGACCATGCTCATGCTTGTGGTGGAGGATGAAGATAAATCGAAAGTGATTGAGACCATTAAAGAATCCGCATATACTGGAAAATATGGAGACGGCAAGATATTCGTAAGCCCTACAGAAGAAGCATACACCGTACGCACAGGCGAATCAGGATTATAGTCCTGTTACGAAAACGTACAGGAGAGATGAACAATGAAGGAAATTACAGCGATCATCAGAATGAACAAGGTACAGAAGACCAAGGATGCACTCCTCGGCTGCGGGTATCCTTCGTTCACTGTCAGGGTGGTCATGGGACGCGGAAAGCAGAAGGGTCTGTGCTATGAGTTCGATCCACCTCTACCTGATCAGGAAAATGAACCAGAGATCAATACAAAGGACTGCATTAGTTTTATTCCCAAGCGCATGTTCACAATAGTAGTGGATGACAAGGCTGCAAAAAATGTGATCGAAAAGATCATAGCTATCAACCAGACCGGGCATGCCGGTGATGGTAAGATATTTGTATCAGACATTACTGAATCCATGCGGATCAGAACAGGCGAACAAGGAGACAGCACTGTAGGTAGAGAGGTGAGTACATAATGAGTTCCATAGCAGTTGAACAGAGTGAGAAGCTCATTGATGATATGCTCAAGGTTTATCCTGAAAAAGTAGCTAAGAACCGGCGTAAACATTTAGCCGTCAAGAGCTGCGAAATAGAGAACCACATTGAAGCAAATGCAAAAGTGATCCCTGGAATCGCAACCAATCGCGGCTGTTCATATGCAGGAGCCAAGGGTGTGGTGATGGGACCAATCAAAGATGTATTATGCCTGACCCACGGTCCCATAGGCTGTGGTTATTATACCTGGGGCACCCGGCGCAATTTCGCAAAAGCTGAGGACGGTCAGGACAATTACATGCAATATTGCGTATCTACTGACATGCAGGAGACCGATGTTGTGTTCGGAGGCGAGAAGAAGCTCAAACAGGCTATTGACGAAGTTGTCAAGATCTTCAATCCCGGAGCCATTTGTATATTTGCCACATGCCCTGTTGGACTTATTGGTGACGATATCGATGCTGTTGCACTGGAAGCTGGAAAGGAGCATGGCATCACGGTTATGGCAGCCCGTTGCGAAGGCTACAGGGGTGTCAGCCAGTCGTCAGGACACCACATTGCCAGCAATTTAATAATGGAACACCTGGTAGGTACTGAGGAACTAAAGGATCCTACTCCTTTCGATATCAATGTATTCGGTGAATATAATATCGGCGGAGACCTGTGGGAGATCAAACCCCTGTTTGAAGAGATCGGTTACCGTATAGTTTCCACCCTGACAGGGGATGCTTCCTTCCATGACATTGCAAAAGCACATCAGGCAAAGCTGAGCATCCTGCTGTGCCACAGGTCCATCAATTACACCAACAGGATGATGGAAGAAAAATACGGTGTTCCCTGGTTGAAGGTGAACTACCTCGGTACTAAGCAGACCATTAAATCATTGAGGAAGATGGCTAAGTACTTTGATGATCCAGAGATCACAAAAAAGACTGAGGTGATCATTAAGGATGAGATGGAAAAGATCCAGCCCGGACTTGAATACTATAAAAAGAAACTCCAGGGTAAGACAGCATTTATATATGCCGGAGGATCAAGAGCCCACCACTATGTCAATCTTTTCGAGGATATTGGCATGAGTGTAGTGATGGCAGGATACCAGTTCGCTCACAGGGATGATTATGAAGGGCGGCAGATCCTATCAACGATGAAGAAGAAGGCTACCAGTTCCATACTTGAAGATTTACACTTTGAAAAAGAAGCTGGTGTGGAACCCCCTATTACTCCCGAGAGAATGGCCGAACTCAAGGAACAGATCGGGCTGATGGACTATGAGGGTATGATGCCAGAACTAAGAGAAGGTGTCATTGTGGTCGATGATCTGAACCATCATGAAACAGAATTCCTTATAAAAGAATTGAAACCGGACCTGTATTGTTCTGGGATCAAAGACAAATACTGGGCCCAGAAGATGGGTGTCCCGTCCAGGCAGATACACTCTTACGACTACAGTGGCCGCTATACCGGCTTCTCAGGTGTGTTGAACTTTGCCAGGGATGTGGATATGGCGATACATTCCCCCACATGGACATTAATGAAACCTCCATGGAAGGCGGCATAGGAGGTATGGAAAATGTTAGACTATACTACTGCAGAAGAAATTGAACGCAAGGCGGTTTGCATCAATCCGGCAAAGATATGTATGCCCATTGGGGCTGCGTTTGCTGCCATGGGTGTGCACAACTGTATGCCCCACTCTCACGGGTCACAGGGCTGCCTGTCATATCTGAGGATGTGCCTGACCAGGCATTACCGTGAACCGACTTTAGCTACCAGCAGCAGTTTCTATGAAGGCACAGCTGTGTTCGGCGGTGCTTCCAACCTGAAAGAATCACTGGTAAATATTGCTACTATCTACAACCCGGATGTCATAGCTGTTCACACCACCTGTGTGGCTGAAACTATCGGTGATGATGCAAAGGCCATAGTAGAAGATGCTGAGATGGAAGAACTCATCGATCCGGCCATTAAGGTCTGTGCAGCATCCACACCCAGTTATGTGGGCTCCCACCTGACAGGATATGACAGGATGGTGGACGCTTTTGTAACAAAATTTGCCCAAAAGAGCAAGCCTAATGGCAAGCTCAATATCATCCCGGGTTTTGTGGAACCTGCAGATATCAGGGTGATCAAGCGGATACTGTCTATTATGGGCATATCCAACATCGTATTCCCTGACACCACTGATGTGTTCGATGCACCCATAACTGGTAAGGTATCAAATTTTCCTAAAGGTGGAACACCCATTGGCGAGATCGAGGATTCTGCAAATTCAATTGGTACCATTGCCATGTGCAGAATGACAGGCGGTGCTGCTGCGAAGTCTCTTAAAAAGAAGTTCAAGGTGCCGGCATTTATCGGTCCCACACCAATTGGTGTTAGAAATACCGACCGCTTTATTATGAACGCAGCAGACATGGCAGACGTATCTATTCCCAGGGAACTGGAACAGGAACGTGGTCGTGTGGTAGATATGATGACGGACACACACCCCCACTTCCATGGAAAGAGGGTCGCAATATTCGGTGATCCGGATATTATCCAGGGACTGACCAGTTTTACCCTTGAAATGGGAATGGAACCAGCATTTATATTATCAGGAACCCAGACCAAGCAATTCGTTGAAGAGACCAGTGAAATGGTAGGCCCTGACAGTCCTGATGCGCAGGTTCTGGATAATGCTGATCTGTTCACCCTGCACCAGAAGATCAAGAACGATCCTGTTGACCTGCTGATCGGGAATACCTATGGAAAACATATTGCCATAGCTGAGGATATCCCACTGATCAGGATAGGCTTCCCGATAATGGACCGGGCCAACCTGCATCACTTCCCGATCATGGGATATGCCGGAGCTGCCAGATTAGTAGAATGGATCGGAAATACCCTTCTGGAGCGCAAGGACAGGGATGCAGAAGAATGTGTACTTGAGATAGTACAGTAAATAATGAGAGGTTAGAGAAGTCATGAGTGTCGTGAATACGCTAAATGAACGATTGCCATATATTGCCCAAAAGCAGGTCAAAAAGGGGACTTCGGTCCCCCTGGCCTGTGATAATAATTCAATAGCAGGAGCCATGAGCCAGCGGGCTTGTGTATATTCAGGGGCCAGAGTGGTGTTAAACCCGGTGATCGATGCAGTGCACCTGGTACACGGTCCCATCGGATGCGCCAGTTATACCTGGGACATCAGGGGTGCTTTGTCCAGCGGCGTGGAGACCTTCCGCACCAGTTTCACCACAGATATGAAGGAGCTGGATGTAGTGTTCGGTGGCGAGAAAAAGCTTACTAATGCCATTGATGAGATCATCGAACTGTATAACCCTCCTGTGATCTTTGTATATTCCACATGTATTGTGGGGATCATCGGGGATGACATGCAGGCTGTGTGCAAAGCTGCAACAATGAAACATGGTATCCCTGTGATCCCGGTGCAGTCTGAAGGATTCAGAGGCAACAAAAAAGACGGTTACAAAGCGGCATGCAATGCACTAAAGCATTTGATAGGTACCAAAGCACCTGAGATCACATCAAAGTACAGGATCAACCTGCTTGGTGATTTCAATGTGGCAGGGGATGTGTGGCTGATCAAGCCCCTGTTTGAGAGAATGGGCATCCAGGTAATGGTTTCCATGACAGGGGATTCCACTGCCCGTGCCATATCACAGGTCCATGGTGCACACCTGAACCTGGTACAGTGCAGCGGTTCCATGACATATCTTGCCAAGTGGATGCAAGAACAATATGGCATACCATTTTTCAAGATCAGCTTCTTTGGCATGGAAGATTTGAGTATAGCTCTCAGGCAGACCGCAGAATTCTTCGGATCTGAGGAGATGAAGCAGATCGCTGAAGACATTATAGCAGAAGAGAATGCCAGGATCATGCCAGAGATATCACGGATACGTGAAAGGCTCAGCGGTAAGAAGGCTGCTATCTATATGGGGGGTGCTGCCAAGGCATTATCACTTATCAAAGGATTCAGGGAGCTGGGCATGGAAGTGGTGATCATAGGTACCCAGACCGGTAAGCGGGCCGATTATGAGCAGATCAGCTATTCGGTCAAGGACGGGACCGTAATAGTAGACGATGCCAACCCACTGGAGCTGGCAGAACTGCTGGTGAAAAAGGAAGCAGACCTGATGGTCGCTGGTGTGAAAGAGCGCTTCATAGCCTATAAGTTAGGAGTGGCATTCTGCGATTTCAACCATGACCGTTCAGTAGAGTTCGAAGGATATGACGGGTTTGTTAATTTTGCCAGGGAGATCGATGCTTCCATTAACAGTCCTGTGTGGAAAGCAGTGAAACAAAAAGTGAAAGAGGAAAATAATTCACATGATACTGTAATGATGGAACAAGTGCAGATCTGCCGAGAATTGGAGGTGCTGGTATGACTAAACGGAACTTCGTTACTGTGAACCCATGTGTGATGTGCCAGCCAATGGGTAGCGTACTGGCATTCAAGGGCGTGGAAAATTCCATGGTGATGATGCACGGTTCCCAGGGATGCAGCACTTATATGCGGCTGCATCTGGCCCATCATTTCAGGGAGCCTGTGGATATTGCTTCCAGTTCACTGAGCGAGAGAGGTGCAGTGTACGGGGGCAGTGAGAACCTGAAGAAGGGACTAAAGAACGTGATCGAAAGGTACAACCCAAAAGTGATAGGCGTTGCTACTACCTGTATGGCCGAGACCATTGGAGATGATGTTCCCAATATCATACAAGAATTCAAAGAAAAAGCAGGTATCGGGGATGATCTTACCAGGGATATCCAGATCATTCCAGTATCCACACCCAGTTATAATGAAAGCCATATCAGCGGGTACATCAAAGCTGTTGATGCGATTATCAGGCACATTACTCCTGCGGGAACCGAAAAAACACCTAATGGAAAGGTCAATATTATTCCTACAGAGCATTTATCTCCTGCAGATATTCGTGAGATCAAGCAGATTACATCAGATATATCGGGACCATATATCCTCCTGCCCGATATATCTGATACCTTTGATGCACCCATGCAAAATGACCTGCCAAAAATTGCAAATGGCGGTACCTCGGTAACTGATATTGCAGATATGAAAAACAGCAATGCTTCCATAGGTATGGGATTGGTCAACCATAACCCGGCTGTTGAATACCTGGCAAAGACCTATGATGTGCCAGGACTACATGTGCCGCTGCCCATAGGTCTTGGGAATACAGACACATTCTTTGAAACACTATCCAAGATATCAGGATACCAGATACCTGAAAAATACATAAATGAGCGGGGGCGGCTGCTGGATACCATGGTGGACGTACATAAATATCTATATGGTGTACGCTCAGCCGTATATGGCGACCCTGATAAGGTAACAGGTATTGTATCACTTATGCTTGAAGTGGGGATGTATCCTGTTCTTGTTGTATCAGGCACCAAGAGCCCGAATTTCCGGGAGCGTGTAGAATCCCTTATTAGGGAGATACAGCCAGATTGCGAGACAACCGTACTGGATGGTGTGGATTTCGATACTTTTAATGATGCTATCAGGAGTATCGGCCCGGACTTACTTATAGGAGATTCAAATGGAAAATATATCTCAAAGGCAGAGAACATACCCCTGGTAAGGGTAGGTATGCCCATTCACGACAGGGTTGGGGCCCAGAGACTGCTCATGGTAGGTTACAGGGGGGCAATGGAATTAATTGACAGGATCACAAATACTATACTGGAAGCAAAGGAGATGGAAGGTCCAAAAGTGCAAATATGCCCCATATAATTGAAGAATAAATATGATCGGCATAATCTTAATAACTATACGCCGCAGCTCTGCTACGGTTAGGTGTGCCATTGCAACTTTTGGCCCATCCTGTTTTTTTCTTTCTAATCATAAGTGAATATATTCAATTTTACTTCCAGAACATATAAAAATATATGGCTATGCAAAATTTTAAATAATATCAGATGGTACTATGACTATCGGTATACAATATAAAAGAACATTGGTTCAATTAAAATGCACTGACGTATTGCAGTTAATGAACATGCATTTGAGGACATGTAATGCTGAATGACATAAGATCACTATAAGAGGTACATAAAATGGAAAAACCAGATCACCATATATTTGTTTGTTCCAGCTCAAGAATAAACGGACAGCAGCAGGGAGTCTGCATGAAAAAGGATTCTATTCAGATACTGGCTAAATTTATGGAAGAAATAGAGGACAGGGAATTAGAGGATGAAGTGATGTTAACAAATACCGGTTGCTTTGCGAATTGTGAAGAAGGTCCAATAGTTCTTATTTACCCGGAAGGGGTCTGGTATGGTAAAGTCAGTCCCGGAGATGTGGAAGAAATAATGGATTCGCACATAGAAAACGGCGAGGTAGTGGAACGATTGAAAATATGATGCCAGGCTGGTGTCAGCCTGATATCGACAATTGATACGGGATTTCCAGTACTATTTACCTTTCAGGAACTCAATATGTTCTTTGACAGCCTGAAGTTCAAGTTCTAATTGTTGCTGGTATTCCCCTAATTTTTCTATTTTTTCCTGCTTTGTCATAAGATGCCTGCTGAAACCTTCATGGCATCCACACCCACAATATCCATGATACATACCCATTCCACTATGTCCGGGATGCATACCCATACCACTATGTCCGGGATACATACCCATTCCACTATGACCGGGATGCATACCCATTCCACTATGTCCGGGATACATACCCATTCCACTATGTCCGGGATACATTCTTATTTGGTTATCTTGACACATAATTGTCATCTCCTATCTAAAGTATAAAATTGAAAGTATTTAAACTATAAAGTTTATAGTAATATAGTAATTATGCCAATGAATAGTAATCAACTTTGTTTATGCCCCCTGGAAGGTATCATAGATACGATAAGCAAAAAATGGGCTCTGCTTATTGTCAATGATATTGGAAATCATGAAAAACTCAGGTTCAAACAGTTGATGGAGAATTTGAACGGGATCAGTCCCAAAGCGCTTTCTGATACTCTGAAAAAGCTGGAAAATGAGCGGCTGGTAAAAAGGGAATCGTTTGCAGAGATACCACCAAGGGTCGAATACTCTCTGACCAATGACGGCATCGAACTCAGGAAGGCTATATTGCCCCTACTCAAATGGGCTTCAAAAAGAAGCGATATTAATAGAGGTAAATGCCCCTCTGGTTTTAAAGGAATGGCGGCGCATCTGGTGGAAGGAGAGCGTATTATTGGTGTTGATGTGGTGGCAGGAAGGAGATGTTTGTCTAAAAAATAAAGATAAGTATGACTGGGTCCAAGAGTCTGGATTTATATCATGACTTTTTTTCATCAAATGTATTTTTTCAATAATGACAGTGTTTAACCTGAGTAATGGTGTGGAGTATGACTGGATTTGTGTGCTAAGGCTACCAGTATTAAAGGAACGAAAAAAATTTAATGTTTTATATACTCTCTGATAAATAAAATAACCATCAAACAAAATTTTAGCAATAAACCGTTTTATTTAAGTATATTAAGAGCATGTACACATTATACAGGGGTGTTATAGATGGGAGTTGTGTGCATCCTAAGAACTGGATGAACTCTTCAGCAAGAAAGAGAACGTCATCCAGTTTCGCTGGTCATAGTTATCCAACTGATTGAAGTATGCAGTGATTCTTCAAAGAAACAAACGAGATTGTTTCCGATCTATAGATGAGGTGATGGAAATGAAATCTTATAATTTATGTGAAGTAGAACGTGCCTTCAGAATAGCGATTGGAATTTCGGTGCTGGTAATCCTGATGCTGGTGGGAGGAGCAGGCGCTACAGCAGGATGGAATAGTACTCAGGTAACAAATGACATATATTCAGATCAGGAACCGGGGCCAAAGACGCTTACAGTGGATGATAGCGGCGGAGCAGAATATACCAGGATACAGGATGCCATCGATGCGGCAAGCCCTGGAGACACAATTGAGGTGTATAGCGGCACGTATTATGAAAATGTGAACGTAACCAAACAGCTCACTTTGCAGGGCGTGGATACAGGCGTGGGTCAGCCTGTGGTGGATGCAGGTGAAAGTGGCAGTGCAATTGCACTTTCCGTGGATGGAACTGTTCTGGAAGGATTTACAGTAGTCAACTCTGGTTATTATTGGAGAGATGCAGGTATAAAGGTTATTTCAAAAAGCAATACAATTTCAAGCAATAATCTGAGCTCCAATTCAAAGGGAATCTATCTTTTGCATTCAAGTGGCAACACCATTACAGGAAATAACATCAGCAATAATGAACAAGGCATATATATTAAGGATTCAAGCAATAACACCATTAAAGACAATGTTGTCAGCAAAAACAAAGATACTGGCATATACATTATGGATTCAAGGGGGAACACTTTAAGAAATAATCATATGTTTGCTAACAACTACAACTTCGGACTCCATGGGTGGAGTGACGCGGATTTTGATAATGACATTGACACCAGTAATGTGGTGGATGGAAAATACATTTACTATTTACTTGATGCTTCAGGTACTATTATTGATCCGGATTCAAACGCAGGCACAGTATACTGTATCAACTGTGACAACATCACAGTAAAAGATCTGAACCTAACAAACAATAGTGTGGGAGTATATTTCTTTGATACACACAGATCAACGATACAGGGTAACCACATCACCAGCAATGTGAGAGGGATCCATCTTGAACAATCCAGTGATAACTCAATTACAATGAACAATGCCAGCAATAATGATGGCGGTATCCTTTTTAAAAATTCCGGCAATAACATAATTGCAGGGAACATTGCCAATAATAACTTTTTTACTGGTATGTTTATCACAGATTTTTCCAACAATAACACCATTGTAAGCAACAATGTCAGTAACAACAATTTTTTTGGTATTGTCATCGAGAATTCTGGCAACAGCACTATTATGACAAACTATGTCAGTAACAACTATAATACAGGCATCTTCCTTTCAGATTCTAACAATAACACCTTTGCAGGAAACAATATTATTTCCAACAAATATGGCATTGATCTTAGCTCTTCCAACAGCAACTTCATCTATAACAATTACTTAAACAACACAAACAATGCCATCGACAATGGGAACAACTTATGGAACACCACAAAAACTGAAGGGACGAACATTATAGGAGGCGCATGGCTTGGAGGAAATTATTGGTCGGATTACAATGGATTCGACGTAGATGGAGATAGACTAGGGGATACGAATATTCCTTACAACTCCCAGGGAAGCATAAAAAATGGTGGAGACTACTTACCATATACCTTAACCACGACAAAGTCCATCCCGCCTTTGCTTCCCATGTGCTTCTACGGCAACGTAACCATCAATGGTGATCCAGCACCTAACAACACTACAATTCTTGCAACGATCGAAAATGAGTTTAAAGGAAGCATCATTGCAAAAGATGGAAAATATGGAGAAACTGCTAATAGTCGGTTTATAATCAACGGTAATGTAAATGATGAGGGTAATGTCGTTCACTTTTATATCGAATCAATAGCTGCCAATGAGACCATTAAATGGCATTCTGGAGATATTAAGAGACTTGACCTTAGTTTTTGGACAGCTGCGGTTATCACTGTGGAGGATAGCGGCGGTGCGGATTATACCAGGATACAGGATGCCATTGATGCGGCAAGCCCTGGAGACACAATTGAGGTATATAGCGGTACGTATTATGAGAATGTGAACGTGACCAAACAGCTCACTTTGGTGGGTGTGGATACAGGCATGGGTCAGCCTGTGATTGATGCAGGTGAAAGTGGTAGTGCAATTACACTTTCCGTGGATGGAACTGTTCTGGAAGGATTTACAGCAGTCAACTCTTTATATTCCTGGAGAGGGGCAGGAATAATGGTTATTTCAAAAAACAATACAATTTCAAGCAATAATCTGAGCTCCAATTCAAGGGGAATCTTTCTTTTGCATTCAAGCTACAACACCATTACAGGCAACATTGTCAGTGAAAACAAAGATACTGGCATATACATTATGGATTCAAGCAATAACACCATTAAAGACAATATTGTCAGCAAAAATGAATGGACTGGTATAAACATTGAGGGTTCAAGCAATAACACCATTAAAGACAACATTGTCAGCGAAAACGAATGGAATGGCATATACATCCAGTATTCAAGTGGAAACACTTTGAGAAATAATCATATGTTTGCTAACAACTACAACTTCGGACTCTTTGGGTGGAGTGACACGGATTTTAATAATGACATTGACACCAGTAATGTGGTGGATGGAAAATACATTTACTATTTACTTGATGCTTCCGATATCATTATTGACTCTGCTTCAAACGCAGGTACAGTTTATTGCATCAACTGTAACAATGTTACTATAAAAGATCTTACCCTCACCAACAACCAGGCAGGCATCTATTGTTATAATACGACCAGATCAAAGATGCAGAATAATTCCATCAGTAATAATGAGAATGGTATCAATCTCGAACATTCAAGCAATAACTCTATAGTAAATAATAATCTCAGCCACAATGAATGGTCTGGTATAATGGTATCCCGGGATTCTCATAATAACTCCATTATTGACAACATTGCTAACAATAACGTTATTGGAATCTCAGTTGATAATTCAAACAATAATATCATTATCAATAACAATGTCAACTCCAGCGAAGTAGTGGGTATTGAGCTTTGGGGATCTGACAATAATCGAATGACTGACAATAACGTCAGCAACAATGAATGGTATGGCATATTCATTGCAAATTCCCGTAACAATTTCTTACGAAATAACAGCATGTCAGGAAATGGCTACAACTTTGTAATTGAAAGATGGAGTGACGAATATTTTGATAATGACATCGATACCAGCAATGTTGTGGATGGAAAACCGATATACTATTTGTTGGGTGCTTCAGGTACCATTATTGATTCGGATTCAAACGCAGGCACAGTATACTGTATCAACTGTGACAACATCACAGTAAAAGATCTGAACCTAACAAACAACAGTGTGGGAGTATATTTCTTTGATACACACAGATCAACGATACAGAGTAACCACATCACCAACAATGAGAGGGGGATCCATCTTGAAAAATCCAGTAATAACTCTATTACAATGAACAATGCCAGCAATTATAAAGGGTATAGCATCATGGGGGAATTCATCGGGATCATTATCCAAGGTTCCAATAGAAACGTTATTACCGGTAATAATGCAAGCGGTAACAACTTTGGCATTAGAATCGGAGATTCCTACAATAACATTATTGATGGGAACAATGTAAGCAATAATAGATGGAACGGTATCGAGCTGTGGGATTCTGGCAACAACTCCTTTACACGAAACACTGTCATCAACAATTTTGATGACGGCATAAGCCTCCGGTATTGCAGAAATAATACCATCTATCATAACATTTTTGCAAATAATACTCAAAATGGGTTCGATGACTCATCAGAAAACTTCTGGGACGCCGGTTATCCGTCAGGCGGAAATTACTGGGATGATTATATGGGTGTTGACATCTACTCAGGACCCCACCAGGACCAGCCGGGCAGCGACAGCATTGGTGATACACCCTATAATATAAACGGCAAAACTGGAGCACAGGACAGATATCCAATGATAGGAGCACTGGCTATCACCAGCTTTTCACCGGCACCATCTATTACTGATATCACAGGTACCACAAGAACATTTAATTTTACCATAAACCAGTCTGCAAATGTGACCTGGTATCTTGATGAAGAAGAGATACAGTTTAATGAAAGTGTCACTAGTGCATCATATACAACCACAAGTAAATCAACAGGTACATGGATCATACAAGCCGTAGCATACAATGCAAACGGCACAGTTTTGCTTACATGGACATGGGATGTAGTAACCGAAATAAATACTCCTGAAGGCACAAACGTAGAATTAGCATTTATGGAGGGGGGTGTAAACGTAACGTTTGCCAAGGTAACAAAAAGCGGTCAAACTTTTATCGATGTTACCACTGCAGGTCCATCTCCTCCTCTGGGATTCAAACTCTTTGAAAACTACTATTATGACATTACCACTACTGCCGATTATGCTGAAAACGTAAGTGTTTGTATTCATTACAATGATACGCTGGTGAGCAATGAACATGCTTTAAAACTGTTCCATTATGAAAATGTTGGGTATGAGTTTGTATCATATGTACAGCAGGATATTGATAACGGTGATACCACCTGGGACCTTACCTCAGCAACTCATCCAGGTATTATGTATTATGACTTTGATGAGGGTGTGGGTAAAGAGAGCCTGCACTTTGTAGTCAACGGTCCGGGAAGGGAAATCAATGGTAGCAATGACAATTTTATTTACCATACTTCAATCTACTCTAATAAAGACAGCGAACCGTTCATTGGCTGGCTCGGTGAACAGTATAATGTTATCGAGAATGGTTCAACATGGTACATCAGCAAGGTGCTTGTGAATGAAAATGAGGAGGATGACCATTTATTGAGAGTAGCCGAGAACCTGAGTCTTCCAGAAGGCTTTGTAATAACTCCACTTGAAATTGATGTTGATGGAGAAGTAGTATGGTTCATCGTAACCCGGGACGGTGAAGAAGTTGAAAATCTGGTTATCGAAGAGGATCAAGTATTCGTGTATGAAACTGATTTAAACGAAAGTGGTGAGAATGACAACTGGGTATTACGATTTAATGTGGACACGTTGTTTGCAGGTATGTTTACGAACCTTGTTAAGATCAACAACATCCAGCTAATCTCACCTGAAGTTACTAAGATTGAGACTCCAGATGCGGACAGGTTTAATAATTTTACAATTTCTTCGAAAAATAATAATAACACTCTGGAAATTAGATTCGAAGATAGCAATGAAACGATCAGCCTTAAAAAAGATGGAATCGTCAGCTTACTGAATGACAGGTTCAACTTTAGAATCAATAAAGACGGAGATATCGGTGCAGTGGTGGGAAAGATCACCGAACTAGGTACTTATGAGCTCTTTGCAGAAGTGCAGGATAATATTACCATACATGATACCATCTGGGACCTCACATCAGCAACCCATCCAAACCTCCTGTATTATGACCTAAATGAGGGAACAGGGTCAGAGAGGCTCCATATTGAAATTGACAGACCGTTTAGAGAAATCAACGGATATGATAATAATTTTGTATACAACACATCAATCTATAATAAGCAAGGTGAACCGTTCATTGCCTGGCTTAGTGAACCATATTATGTGGTTGAAAACGGATCAATATGGTATCTGTGCAAACTGCTAATGGATGAAGACGAAAATGATACATATCTGTTGAGACAGGGCGAGTCACTGACCCTGCCAGAAGGCTTTGCAGTATCGCTTCTGGAGGTTGATGTCGAAGGTGATGAGGCATGGTTCTCTGTGACCCTAAATGGTGAAGAAATCGATAGTATGATTGTAGACAAGGGTGAACAGTACAAGTATGAAACTGACCTCAACAAAAGCGGTGAAGATGACAACTGGGTATTGAAATTTAATCTCAAATCTACGTTTGCAGATATGAATACAAGCATGGTTATGATCAATGCGATCAAATTCTTATCATCGGACGTCATCGAGATTGATACACCAGACAATAACACTTTTGACAAATTTGTAATTGAATCTGAAAATAATGATAATACTCTTGAAGTCAGATTTGAAAACCCCGAAGACGTAATCATCCTTGAAAAGGATGGAATCGTCGGTTTTTTGAATGACACGTTCCATATTAGAATCAATAAAGACGGAGATGTGGGCGCTCTGCTTAAGGTTGTTGAAATAGGTGGTGAAGTACCACCAACAGCGACCGGACGTGTAACAGGAACCTGGGAAGATGTTACCACGTCTTTGGATAGTAACGAAAATGTCATCTGCGGGACAGTAGCCCGTCTTTTTGAGTTTGTTGTTGCCGAACCTATCGTTAGTACCCCACCGCTTATCAACAGCGTAACATTAAATACCACCACTCCAGAGTATGGCGGTGATATTCTGGTTACCGTAAATGCAACACATAAGACTGTAATAATCAGTGTAGAAGCTAACGGCATTGCACTTGAGTACCAGAGTGCAGATATCTGGAATGGGACCATTACCACATTAGATGGAACACATTCAGTGAATGTCTCAGCCGTGGACGCAGCAGGAATTATTGGATGGAATAACTCGACAAGTTATACTACATTACCCCCCATGCTTCCGATGATGTTTCATGGAAATGTAGAGGTTAATGGAAAACTTGCAATTAATGGTACTAAAATAATTGCAGAGATTGACGATGAAGTACGGGGAATCACAAAGGTAAAGGATGAAAAATATGGAGAAAATTCCTATGATTTACCTGTCAGTGGTAATGTAAACGACGTAGGTAAAATCATTCGATTTTGCATTGAATCTTTTGAAGCAAATGAGACTTCTACATGGTATACTTGAGAAGTAAGACACCTCAATCTCAGTTTTGCAATTTCTGATGAAACACCACCTTCTCTCAATACAGTAAAATTAAATACTGCTACTTTGAACTCAGGTGATGATATTCTGGTTACAGTTAATGCTACTGACAATGTTGCAGTAACCAGGGTTGAAGCTAACGGTATCGCCCTTGAATATCAGGGTGGAGATATCTGGAATGGGACCATTAAAGCAATAGAGGGAACTCATTTTGTTAATATCTCAGCCATGGATGTGGTAGGTCTTGATGTATGGGATAATTCGACTATTTATACTGCACGAATACAAGATACTATGCCGCCAGCATGGCCAATATGCCTCAATGGCAACGTAACCATTGATAAAAATCTTGCACCTGACGGCACAACCATTCTGGCAAAGATCGATGATGAGATACGTGGAACTGCTATTGTGAAGGATGGAAAATATGGACAACCTGCATATAATAGACTAATCGTCAATGGTAATACCAAAGACGAAGGTAAGATTATTCGATTTTATATCGGATCAATGGCTGCAAATGAAACAATCACGTGGCATTCCGGTGATGTCAAACCACTTGACCTTAGTTTTACAACCATTGCAGGTATCTGGTAGGATATCCTGACCGTTCCCGACATCCAGTTCAGAGTTGAGTTGCTTGAATAAATGAAAATAACTTAAATATTTAAACGATAAAAATTGGAAAAATAAAGGAGTGTATATATTATGGTTGTGCTGAAAGTTATTCAATCGAGACGAAGTATACGGTCGTATGATTCCCGTGATGTGGAAGAGGATAAATTGTTGAGAGTACTTGAATCTGGTAGACTTTCTCCCTCAGCTGGGAACCGCCAGGAACGTAGATTTATAGTAATAAAAGATACAAACACACGAAAATTGCTTTCTGAAGCGGCAGGCAACCAAAGATTTGTGGCTGAGGCACCAATTGTAATAGCAGCCTGTTCTGTTGAAAAAGAATATGTGATGTCATGCGGCCAGCTGGCGTATCCCATTGATACAGCAATTGCTGTGGATCATATGACCCTCCAGGCTGTTGAAGAAGGACTTGGCACTTGCTGGATCGGTGCATTCGATGAAAAAAAGGTCAAAGAAATATTACAGATACCGGATAATGTGCGAGTGGTTTCTCTTCTACCTATTGGGTATCCATCAACTATTCCACAGTCGAGACCACGAAAAAGCCTTGATGAGATCGTGATGTGGGAAAAATGGAACAGCTAGCACAATGAGATGAAGGTCATGGTACTGATGCACAATTATCAGTCATGATGCTGTAGCAGAAATAAAACTCATTATGTGAACAAATATTATAGTATTTACAGGATATCTGTATCACTATCGGAATAGGCAGGTGCACTGCAGCACAGTAGCACAAGCTCCATGTCATCAATATTCTCAATATAATGATCTGTGCCCGGTGGTATTATGACAGCGTCGTCCTTTCCGACAACAGCCTCCTCACCACCTATATGGATCCGCCCACTACCACTTACGATATAATATATTTCTTCGCTCTTTTGATGGATATGCCTTAAAGTGGCCTGGCCCGGGCCAAGGCTCGCTTCGGCCAGACTCTGGTTCACTGCTCCTGAACTGTTCGGATGGACTATCTCCCTTATGGGCGACCCGTCAAGGGTAATAAATGGCTTTGCACTCTCCCGTTTTTGTATTTTCATGCTGTGAATTGTTCCCTTAAAAAAATAAATCCCTTTCGGTCAGTAGATGGGATTATACATCTCTAAACCTTTACCATAAATTTTATATACTATAATATCAACAGTAACTTACCGGCTTCCAATGGACAGAATGGAGGAACGGTCACAGAACAGGTGTATCAATGAAAGATCGAACACGCTCACTGGCAAGCATCATCGGCATGGGACTCCTCATCCTGACAGTCCTCACCACAGGATGCACACAGAAAGACGACGCCCGAAGCATCGGCATGGCTGTTGAGTTCAATGACCATGCCGCATGTGCTTATGTGGCAAAGGAGAACAACTGGTACGAAGATGAAGGGATCAATCTCACCACTTACGAGAGCTATGCCACAGGAATGCAGCTTACCAGTGCGCTTGCAAGAGGTGATATCCAGGTCGCTTATATCTGTCTATCTCCGGCTATTCTGGCATATTCAAGGGGCGTTCCACTGGTAATCGTTGCAGGATCACATAAACACGGCTATGGCCTGGTCGCCAGTCCTGGTATCACAAATATCTCTGATCTGAATGGTGCAACCATAGGATGCGTGCGAGAAGGCGGCATGGTGGATATCCTGTTAAACCGCATGATCAGGGAATATGATCTCAAGGATGTCCGGATCCAGCGTATGGAACCCTTAAAACAGGTCATTGCCCTGGAAACGGGCAGGATCGATGCAGCATTTTTGCCTGAGCACCATGCAACTGCTGCCGAGTCCAACGGCTTTCACATGCTTATCACAAGCCATGAACTGTGGGATGATATGCAGGGCAGTGTCCTGATCGTTAAGCAAGAACTTATTGAAGACGATCCCGAAACCGTAAGAAAACTGGTTTTAGTGACACAAAGAGCAACTGACCGGATAAATGATGATCCGGATGAGGCAGCCGCAGTCCTTGCTGAAGAACTGGACACCGAACCTGAGATAATTAAAAAATCGATGAGCCGGCTGAATTACACCACCCAAATCGATGCAGAGTCTGTCCAGGAGATGATCGACTTCATGGTTGAACTTGGGTATATCGAGGAGGGTATGAGAGCCGAGGATATGCTGGATACTACATTCCTGGGGGAAGATGTATGAGAACCAAAAATATGAGACTTTTTACTACCTTTGGGAACGGTTCTAAAAGAAATAATCTTCTTTACCATGACCAATTTATCTGGAATAAAATAAAAAGTCTGCGAAATATACTGGATGGACTTATCCCGATCATCATATTTATCCTGATATGGGAGAGCATTGTCAGGCTGCATATTGTTCCCGAATATATCTTCCCTTCATTCTCTGCTGTGATGAGGGAATTCTACCACCTGACAGTTAATGGGGTCCTGCTGAATAATCTTGCAAGCAGCCTGTTCAGGGTGCTGGCAGGATTTCTGCTTGGTTCTATGGCTGGTATTATGATGGGGACAGTGATGGGATGTAAGGAGATCATGAACAGGTCGTTTAACCCGATATTCAGTTTGCTCTATCCAATACCAACGCTTGGCTGGGCACCGCTGTTGATGATCTGGATAGGGATCAATGAGATGCTGCCCATCATATTGATATTCCTGTGTTCCTTCTTTCCTGTGCTCTATAACACGATCACAGGCATCAGGAGTGTTGATAGTGATGTCATCAAAGCGGCAAGTACCCTGGGTGCATCAGATCGAAAGATACTGACCAGTATTATCCTGCCGCTTGCCGTACCAAACATCTTTACAGGGCTTAGACTTGAGGCCGGTATGGCATGGCGGGTTGTGATAGCGGCTGAGATGGTTGCGATCCCGACAGGCATCGGCGCACTGCTGATACGCTCGGAGAGTCTGCTTAGGGTGGATATTATCATCGTCTGCTTGATGGTGCTTTCGGTAATGTGCCTGGTCTTTGAGCGGTTCTTCCAGTATGTTGAAACTAAAATGACAAAAGAATGGAGGTAGATGATGCCGGATATTGAATTGAAGAATATCAGGAATTATGTATTCAATGGTCTGAACATGGAGATATTTGATAAGGAGCTGCTGGTCGTGATAGGTCAAAACGGAGCGGGAAAGTCAACACTGCTCAATATCATTGCCGGGCTTGTGGAGTATGAAGGAAGCGTGCTCTTTGACGGGGTTTCGGTCAACAGGATGCTAACCGATAAGCGGCGGGTTGGTTATCTATTCCAGAATCTTGCACTGTTTCCACATCTTGATGTTGCATCCAATATAGGATATGGACCGGCAGTGAACGGCATCGGAAAGAAAAATATTGAACAGAGGGTGGATGAATTGCTCAGGTTGATGAAGATCGAGCATCTGAGAGACCGGTATCCTAAGAATTTGAGCGGCGGGGAGCGCCAGAGGGTAGCTCTGGCACGCTCACTTGCCGTATCGCCGCGGGTGCTGCTCCTTGATGAGCCATTCAGCAGTCTGGACACTGTAATGTGCAGCTGCATCAGGCAGGAGATCAAGAAGATACACAAGGGGCTTGGGATTACAACTGTGCTTGTTACACATGATATGGCTGAGGCAGAAGAGATGGGGGACAGGATAGTGACTATGAATGGTGGAGAGGTCCATGAGGTGGCTGATCTTCAGCCTGAACATGGATGTAGCGGTTGTGCCATTGATTGTCACTGCAAGAGGTGAGATGGATGTACAGAGAAATAAAGGATAGATTCGAGAAGATTGTAGCAGAGCATAACCTGTTAGATGAGACTGTGACGATCAGGGCAAAGCCCCTGACTCCTGAAGAAGCGATAGGAAATCCGGAAAGTGAGGACTTTCCGATACTAAAAGGGCATGAGCGGTTGATGCAGGCAGAGTTTAAAGGCAGCTTTGGCCAGGCATTCACAGATATGCATGGCGACTTCGAAGGAACACTTCAGGACGTTCTCTATATGGAACTCAATAACAATTTCAGGAGGGCAATTTTCATTTCAACCCTGAATGCAGTGATGCGAAATCTCGGTCTGATAGAGGGAAGTGTTCACTGCAAGGACCGCGGTCCCGAGGAGTGTGGTCAGGATCTGGTTGAGTTTCTTGAGGGATGCAAAATATCAAGGATAGCACTGGTAGGATTCCAACCGGTACATGCACGATGTTGCTCCGGATCTCACGAACTTAAGATACTGGACCTGGATAAGGAGAATATTGGAAAAGAAAAATTTGGTGTTGTCGTGCTGGATGGTGACAAGAATGCCAGAGAGGTGCTGAAATGGTGCGATCTGGCACTTGTCACAGGAACTACAGTTGTAAACGGGACCATCGAACAGATACTTGAGATGGCAGGAGAGAAAGTGGTGTTCTATGGCATCAGTATAGCTGGGGTTGCACAGTTGTTTGATCTTAACAGATTCTGTCCAAGATCGACATGATGAAGTAGAAATTAATAATGCCTACAATGAGATAATCAGGAATCAATCAATGAGGAATTTATATGACTTTAGTAATTGATGCCCATAACCATCTGGGCGGACCGGATAAAGGTGACGGGATGAGCCAGAGTGCAGGTGATATCATTGCAAAAATGGATGCCGCAGGCATTGACAAGGCTGTGGTGTTCCCATTCAATGATGAGGACCCCGGGATCTCATTTTCCAAAAGTAATGACCAGGTCTATAGTGATGTGGCCGGTAATCCTGACAGGCTGATAGGATTTGGACGCCTTGACCCCAACCAGGGGGAGCAGGCAGTGGCAGAGGCCCGACGCTGTGTTGTAGAACTGGGGTTATCAGGAATTAAACTGCATCCCCAAGCCCAGAAGTTTGCTATTGACAGTGTGACCGTGTACAGGATCGCAGGATGGGTGGCGGACGTGCGGCCTGACATTCCCATAATTTTCGACAACGGCAAGCCGGCATCGCCTAATCAGCTCATCGGAGGCCTTGCAGATACATTCCCTGATGTTACGTTCATTCTGGCACACATGCGGGGCGGCGACTTCATTGAAGTGACCGCAGCCCATGATAACATATTTATCCAGACCACAGGAGTGCCGAAGGTAGAAGTGGTGCAGCAGTGCGTGGATGAACTGGGGGCCAATAGGGTTATGATGGGGTCGGATTCGCCATATCATTCTATGGAGGACGAGGTGAAGAAGGTGGAAGCTCTGCAGTTGTCCGAAACTGAGAAGTCAATGGTCTTTAGTGGAACTGCCAAAAAGGTACTGAACATCTAACTGGCTTGTTTTCTTTTTTGCAATAGTGGGGTATCCACTTTTGCAATAATAACACCCGCTCTGATCTCTGGTACTATTCCGGTCGTATCAAGTTCAAGTCATATATCGCATTTATTGCACTATTGGGCCTTATCGTCTATGCACCTGTCTGTCACTGGGTATGGGGCGGCGGGAGAGCCGAAGAAGAGAGAGGGGCTGGAGTTCATTAGTATCTCATGCAAAGGATCCTACTGCACTGGCTTTGCGTCCTTAGCGTTCTTTGCGGTGCAGTATTTCATAAATAATATATTTTAACAGCCGCCGGCAGCGAACAAACACAACTTCCATTCCGCACTCCGGGACCGCCGGATATCCAGGCAGCCACAAGGCTCCACAAAAGCGCCTGGCAGCCCCCACACCACAAGGGCAGGCGGAGCAGATCGGGAGGGGCACCCAGGTGGAGTGGAGGTGAAAAGGGGTGGCAGGAGAGCCGGATATGGTATTTGACCATATAGACCAGTACAGCAAGCAGGGTGATTCCCAATATCACAAGCCATGATCCACGGTTTATTCCCTTTGTATTGTCCTTTGGATGTAATCACCTTTCTTTCAATTATGCACTCATACCGGATTCATCCATATTATCATCCATGAACGTTTAGTACAGTTTTCTTACTCATCTCCTCTCCATACTGTTACAACCCTCCATTCCTGGGGATCGACAAGTGCTGATACACCTGTCCACGTAACGCTCAGCAGGGTTTTTTCAGCATAATATTTCTTTGATGTCTCTGGCAGAATACGCCGCACAGTAGGGTTCCCGGAAACACCTGATTCTTTCACTTCCTGGTTTTGCATTGCAGTGGCTATTGCAGAATTCCTTTCATAATGTGGTATTGCTTCCAGCAGGTAGCCGGTGCGGGTCAGTGTATCCACTGACACAATAAAATCATATTTATCAGCATATTGTGAAGCATTTGAGATCCCCACGACCTGGATTCGGTATATATCTCCCTCACGATGTGAGGTGATGTTGACTGTTTCATATTCCATCTTATGAGGAACGATCTGGGTCCAGAGTGCAGTTTCTATTTCCTGTACATTCCCAGGAACATCTCCCTGCCATTCAACATCATGTACCCAGTGAGGTTTAGTGCTTGAAGCTATGAGGCACCCTGAAGTCAGCACCGCGAAAATAATTAGCAGCCCTGCAAAATTACTATTCCATCTCATTTCCATCTTTCCTGTTCAATAAATATGCATTGGTGTCTGTCCATGTCCCCTTCTTATGAAAAAGGGAGGGGAATTTTATTCCCCTGTAGTTATGGTATATTCGAAGTTCTGTGTATTCTGGGGCAGTATTCCAAGTTCAAATTCACCTGACTGGGTATTGGCTGTATATTTCTCAATAACCTGGATCCCCATTTCATCATAGATCCCCTCACCTTCCGATTCCCATGGAGGACCATACATTGACATGCCGCCAAGAGATACGCTCCCTTTCATGATTGTTCTTGCTTTTTTCAGCTGTACCTCTTCATTATCAGGGCCGGTAAGGGTTACAGCAAAACTTGCTTTCCTTTCATTATTTGTCACGCTGCTGGCAAAATACGGGAATCCACCGAACAGGTTTGAACTGACCTCTATAGTGACAGGGCCGTCCTCGGATGTGCTAAATTTCTTAATGAATGGTTCTGTAGGTTGTTTCCATATACTGAAATCCAGCTGGACCATTCCTTCCCACTCACGGATGGACTGGTCGTCAATGCCAAGATCGATTGCACTATGGTAATTGCCTTTAGCGTCAGCCGGCACATTGACATGAATATTTATTTCCACACTTCCTCCGGCAGGTATTTCTTTCGGAGCTGTTATTGTTATGGATTCATCAGTAAAAGCAGGTTCCATTAGACCAAAAGGACCACCGAAAAATTGATTATCCTGGCTGATCACAGGGTTTATTGCTATTGCTTCTTCTCCAATGTTCTTTAATTTGATATTGTAATCATATTCTTTACCTGCTTCCAGCTGGTCTGAGATATATGGCTTCTGTATCTGGACCCTTGGGGGTGTCCAGACATCAATAGATAGGTGGAAGGAATGAATATAATCAGGGAATGGTTGTTGGGTTATTGTGGGAACTGTCTCATCAGTAAATGCGATTGAAACACTATAACCACCAATTGATGCATCCTCAGGCACTGTTGTTGTTATCTTGAACTTCTGGCTTCCACCAGCGGATATTTCCTTACTTTCGGGAGAAATTGAGATCCATTCCTCATCAAATAAATATTCCCGATAAGGGTACACCACTACATGAGGGGATACTGTTATGGTTTCTTCTTCCTTGTTCTTTATGGTCACTGTCAATTCTTTACTTGTGCCGGGCTGCAGTTGCAGGTATCCGTAACGAGGTGATATCTCAAGTTTTGTGAATTCTTCAGTATCAAATGCCTCTCTCGTCGGGGGCATTTCCATTACGACGTCCTGGCCTGATGCAAGTCCTGCGAACAGGCTAATTAGCAGCATTCCGGTTACGGTATATATTAAATGCTTTTTCATTATCCTAAACTCCTTATTGATAATAATTTTTCACAACATTTGTCTATTTATAGACAAGATATTATATCCATTGGAATAAATCATATTTATACCTTTCTATTAATGGACATTTTTAATTAAAAAAATCATTCTTTTCAATTAATATTATCATATAAGAAACTGGGGATGTATAGGTCCTGTTCGATCTTTATGGTGGGATACCAGCGGCAGGGCCGACAGATTGGCAATGATCCAGCTCAGCACACCCATCACCATTCCTTCGAAAATGAAGATCCTCTGTACAGCACCCTGGGACGCACCGGCACTTTGCTCGAGAAACGGGCCGCTACCGTCGCCGTATGTCATCCAAACCTCCTGGGGAAGGAGGAATATGCCTGACAGGCCCAAGCATCCATCCCCACTTCGCTCCAAAAGACCGCCTGAATAATCGAAAAGCGCCTGCCAGCCCCCGCACCACAAGGACGGGCGGAGCAGATCAGGAGGGGCACCCTGGTATAGTGAAGGCAAGAGGGGGCGGCGGGAGAGACGAAGAAGGGACGGGGGCTGGTTGTCATTATTTAGTTCACCGCAAAGGGCGCAAAGACCGCAAAGGATTCTACTGTCCTGGCTTTTCGTCCTTTGCGGCGCAGTATTTCATAAATAATATATTTTAACAGCCGCCGGCAGCGAACAAACACAACTTCCATTCCGCACTCAGGGACCGCAGGATACCCATTCATCCACAAGGCTCCACAAAAGCGCCTGCCAGCCCCCACACCACAAGGGAGGTGGAGCAGAGCGAGACGGGCACCCGGGCAGAGTGAAGGCGAGAGGGGGCGGCGGGAGAGCCGAAGAAGGGACGGGGGCTGGAGTTCATTAGTTTCTCACCGCAAAGGGCGCAAAGACCGCAAAGGATCCTACTGCACCGGCTTTGCGTCCTTCGCGTTCTTTGCGGCGCAGTATTTCATAAATAATATATTTTAACAGCCGCCGGCAGCGAATAAACACAACTTCCATTCCGCACTCCGGGACCGCCGGACACCCATTCATCCACAAGGCTCCACAAAAGCGCCTGCCAGCCCCCCCACTACAAGTGCGGATGGAGCAGAGCGGGACCACCCGGGCAGAGTGGAGGGGAGAGGGCGGCGGCGGGAGAGACGAAGATGGAACGGGGGCTGGAATCAGTTCAATAATAATCGCAGAGTTCGCTGAGATACGCAGAGAAGGCAAAAAATGCTCTGGCCGCTCCATTCATCGGCGGTTCAGAGTTCAAACAAATCCACAAGGTTGGCTGCCACCTGCAATCTCCACCCAGGCATCCCTCCTCACTTCGCATCCTAAGCCCGCAGAATAATCAAAAAGCGCCTGCCAGCCCCCACACCACAAGGGCGGGTTGAGCATATCGGGAAGGGCACCCGGGCAAGTGCAGGAGGAGCAGCGCAGGCAAGTTGATAACTAATACTTTCACTCTACTTGGCGTCAGTTTAAATGGAATATTATTAATAACTCTTCAATGTATAAATCTAAATATATATGTGTTTATTTTATATTATAAACTTCCAACATGATTAATTAAACTTCCAATAAGCATATATAAAACTTCCAACTTAATATAGTTTATGACAATTAGCAGTTCTGATCAGGATATCATGGAATTAGAATCGTATAACTACTTATTTCCTGCTATACGAGGAATTCAAGCCGAAAGGGAATATTACATTGCAATGTGTCCAATAAAATTGATACCTCGAATGTTCCTTTTTGATGAAGAAGAGTTGCCCCCGGAGTTGCGTGCACAAAGGACTTTAAATCGTTCAAGAATACCAGAAATCGCTAAATATGTCATAGACTACCCTAAAGATTATGTTTTTTCTGCAATCACAGCTTCCATCGATAGTAAAGTGCAATTTAAATCCTTAGGAAACAATGGCAAGGAGAACAAAATGGGCACTTTAATTGTTCCGATGACTGCAAACTTTTTAATTAATGATGGTCAACATCGGCGCGCTGCAATTGAAGAAGCATTAAAAGTCCGTCCAGAAGTAGGACTTGAGACAATACCTGTTGTATTTTTCATAGATGCGGGACTAAAACGAAGCCAACAGATGTTTGCTGACCTAAATAAGCACGCAGTTCGGCCTACAAAATCATTAGGAATTTTATATGATAATAGGGATCCTTTTGCACGTCTTGCATTATTTTTAGCTGATTCAGTTCCACTATTCAAAGGATTTACAGAATTTGAGAAAACTACTATTTCCAATCGCTCTATTAAAATGTTTACGTTAAGTAGCATATACCAAGCAACTATTGATTTGTTAGGAAAAAAGCAAAAAGATAAAAGCATTTCAGAAATTGATAGAAAAAGAGCGATTGAGTATTGGACAGAAGTCTCAAAAATAATTCCTGAATGGGAATTATTAATTAAAAATGAAGTTAGCAGTCATGAACTTCGAAGGGATTACATTCACGCACATGGTGTTGCTTTGCATGCTTTAGGGATAGTAGGCAATGCTTTAATTGCTCAATACCCAGAAAATTGGAAAAAACAATTGCTTAAATTAAAAAATATTGATTGGTCCAGATCAAATACTAAACTTTGGGAAGGACGGGCAATGATAGGTGGGCGAATTAATAAATCCCAAATGAATTTGTTATTAACATCAAATGTATTGAAAAATGTATTAGGATTAGAATTAAATCCTGACGACGAAAAAGCTGAGCTGAGTTTCAAAACCAGAGCCAATTAAAGAGGTAAAATAATGGATTCAGAAATTGCAGCTAATAGGTCATCCATATTTGATTATAAGAGTGTAAAGGAAATATACCATGAAATTCAAGAAGTATATCTACGTGACCATCGTCCTTGGGTGATTGGATATAGTGGTGGAAAAGATTCAACTACGGCTCTTCAGCTTATATGGTATGCAATTTCAGATTTACCTGAAGAACAACGTCAAAAAAAGATATATGTTATTTCTTCAGATACATTAGTAGAAACTCCTGTTATCATAGATTACATAAATGATTCACTTGAGAAAATTAATGAAGTGGCAATTCAATCAAAAATGCCATTTGAAGCTGTAAAATTAACTCCGATTATTTCAGAATCTTTTTGGGTCAATCTAATCGGACGAGGATATCCTGCACCATCAAAGACATTCCGATGGTGTACAGATCGATTGAAAATTAAGACTGCTGATAGATTTATAATAGACCGTGTTACTCAATATGGGGAAGTTGTGGTTGTTCTTGGTGTTCGTAAATCTGAAAGTGCGACAAGAGCCCAAGTTATGAACTTACACAAGATAAAAGATAGTGTGTTATCAAGACATTCTCGATTTCCACAGGCTTTTGTATACACTCCTATTGAAGATTTTAGTGTAGATGATGTATGGTCATATTTGTTACAAACCCCTTCTCCATGGGGGAATAATAATCGTGATCTTTTGGCCTTATATAAAAGTGCCCAAGCTGGAGAATGTCCGTTAGTAGTAGATGATACGACACCATCTTGCGGTAACAGCCGTTTTGGATGCTGGGTTTGCACTGTTGTCACTAAAGATAAAGCAATGGAAGCCTTGATTGATAACGGGGAAGAATGGTTGGAGCCACTGCTTGATTTTCGTAATTATTTAGCAGAAACACAAATACCAGACAAAAAGCACTTATTTCGCGAATATAAACGCATGAATGGTAAGGTCCAGTATAATAGAGATGGAAGTGGCAACTTAATTCGTGGACCTTACAAACTTGAATTCTGCAAAGAACTTCTTACCAGTTTACTTCAGGCACAAATTCAAATTAGGAAGAACGGTCCAAATCCAGAGTTTAATTTAATTTTGCCTGAAGAACTTCATGAGATCCGCCGGATGTGGCAAATGAATCGTGGTGATTGGCAAGATTCTTTACCTGAAATTTATAAAGAAGTTACAGGTGAAGACCTTGATTGGGTAAAAGATGATTTGGGGATGTTTAGTTCCAATGAAGATAATTTAATGGATCAAATTTGTGCAAATCATGATGTCCCTCTTAAATTAGTAAAAAAGTTATTAGAAGCGGAACGGCAAGTACAAGGAATGAGTAGGCGGTCTTCTATATACTCAAAAATAGACGATATTCTTAGTGAAGAATGGCGTTCTGAAGAAGAGTTTACCAAAAAAAACATTTCGAATTTACCTGCGGAGGTTTAAGTAATGATTATAAATAAATTAACACTTTACAACCATGGACTCTTTCGTGGGCTGCATACTTTTAATTTAACACCTAAATCTTCCAATGGGAATTCTAAATCAATAATCCTAATTGGGGGGAAAAACGGGGCCGGAAAAACTACTCTATTTGAAGCTGTTCGCCTGTGTTTATATGGGGAAAATTATTTAGGAACCCGAATTCGAAAAAAGGACTATGAGAAGTATTTGTCGGATAAAATCCACAATATAGTCGGGTCATCAATTCAACCATCTGAAGC
>Ga0255456_1016_pt1 | contig 33787 bp, 45 predicted proteins | sample ANMaggQLBNCT01C7_FD_182646 | JGI IMG/M metagenome (GOLD analysis project Ga0255456, IMG submission 182646) | Sediment cell enrichment communities from methane seep in Santa Monica Basin, California, United Staets - ANME aggregate JGI... | ecosystem: Environmental > Aquatic > Marine > Cold seeps >...
TATTTTTAATCTCGTCATTTTGTTGAATTAGAATTATACTTAATAATTCGTGTGCATTATCTGCCTTGTATGTTTTTAATAAGGCTCTATCCACATATTTTTCTAAAACATTCTCAGATACATGTGAAAAAGGACCATGCCCTATATCATGTAACAGTCCTGCCAAACGAATATTTTTTTTACATTCGTCATCCAATTTAAGAGATGTTGCAACTTTACCTGACAGGTGCATTACACCAAGAGAATGTTCAAATCTTGTATGATGTGCAGCAGGATAAACATAGCTGGCAAGGGCTAATTGTTTTATTTTTCGCAATCTTTGAAAGATACGACTGTTTATTATTTTCTCTTCTGTATTGTCGTATTCGATTAATCCGTATAATGGGTCTCTGACTTCCATTGTTATCCCTTGTTTTTTGCGTTTATTCTGAGTAAATACATCATTCTCCCTCCACCACCCGCACCCACGGATGCGCCTGTATCTGCCGGATGCGTCCCTGCACTTCCTTATCCTCACTCAACCGCTGGTACACCTTCTCAATAACCGCCATGTTCCACTCCTCCAGCCCCTGTTTTTCCCTCACCAGGCACACCAGCGTAATTATCCACTACTTTCGACAGAATACCATTCATCTTATTTCTTCCTTTCATTCAAAGAGAACACATCATTATTAAAATATTACCTAAAGCATTGTGAAAGTAATATAATGAAAATTTTCTGCGTCCATCTGCAGTTCGAATTCTCTTATTTCTCTCATCCTCCATATATCTGTCAGGACACCATAAATTGATTTTGACAGTTCCCCCTTAAGTAAGCCCTTAGGTCAACAAGTTGCCATCATAGAAGTGTCAGGCATATCTGTGTAATATAAAGTATACCACAATTCAATAGCATAATTTATTTGATGAGCAAAAGCTATACATTGTAACCAACCTAACATCCATGACCATGAAGCTGGAACTGCCATTTGGAAACACATCTGTATCACTAAATATCCCTGATACGCACACAATAGAAACAGTAGTTCCAACCAGATCCCGCATTACTTCAGACCCGGAGACCATTATCCTAAAAGCACTGCAAAACCCAATCGGCAGGGGACGCTTGAGCGAAATAGTACAGCCCGGTGACAGGGTAGCCATACTCGTTAGCGATACCACCCGCTCAGTGCCAACAGCAGTGTTATTACCACCCCTGCTCAACAAATTACTGGCCGCCAACGTGGAAAAGGAAAATATAAGCATAATATTCGGCCTGGGTATTCACCGGCACCAGACCAAAGAGGAGAAAATCAACATCGTAGGCCCGGATATCTACCGGGAATTCCAGTGTATAGACCACGATAAGGATCAGTGCGTCCATCTCGGGACCACTACAAGGGGGACACCTGTAGAAATATTCCAGCCTGTGGCCGAATCGGACATTGTTATCTGCACAGGCAATATCGAGCACCACTATTTTGCAGGATATACAGGCGGGTTAAAGGCAGTACTTCCGGGTGTCAGTTCAGGCAGGTCGATCGAGGCGAACCACGCACTGATGACAAAAGAGGGGACTACCCCAGGGAACCCGGACTGCCCGGTTCGTGCCGACATTGAGGAAGCAGGGAATATCCTTGGTGTTGATTTTATACTGAATGTCATCCTCAACAGCGATAAGAAAATAGTAGGGGCAATGGCAGGCCATCCTGTCAAGGCCCACAGGGCAGGGACTGCGGTTGTGGATGCAATGTACAAGCATACAGTGGAACCTGCAGATATTGTAGTTGTATCACAGGGGGGCTGGCCCAAGGATATAGACCTGTTCCAGTCACATAAATCCCTGGAGCATGTTAAGGCCGCAGTAAAGCCCGGCGGTGCCATCATCCTGGTCGCCCGGTGTAGTGAAGGACTGGGGAATGCCGTATTCGAGGAATGGGTCAATGCAGTGGCGGGTCCGGAAGAGGCTATTGAGCGGTTGAACAACGGTTTTTTACAGGGCGGACATAAAGCTGCACTGGTTGGTAAACTGGCTCTGGAGTTTACGTTGTATCTTGTTTCAGAACTACCGCCTGAAGTGGCAAGAAAAGCCTATTTCAAGCCTGTATCCAGTGTACAGGAAGCATTTGATATGGCATCGGCAGATTATGGGCCCGACGCCCGGATTCTGGTGGTACCGTACGGCGGGTCCACACTGGTTACAGGTAGCTCCTCGCAGTCATCTGGTTAAACTTGAGGATGCGGGTATGCCTGATGATATTTACTTCTATGAAGGGACCAAAGGCAGGACGGATGGAAGATACAGGTTCTTATCTAATTTTCACAAAGCCATGATGATCATAGACAATAAGAAATATGCCACTGTTGAGCACTATTTCCAGTCAATGAAGCATGCAGGAACTGAACTGGAAAAAATGATCAGGCTGGCCTCCACCCCTGCAAAAGCTAAGAAACTTGCATGGACCAGGGAACTGACGCCCAATTGGCCCGAAATAAAAGAAGATGTAATGATTAGAGCACTGCGGGCCAAGTTCAGCCAGCACTCCAAACTTGGTGCTAAGCTCCTTGCTACAGGAAATGCCCGCCTGCATGAGGACTCGCCTACTGATGTGTACTGGGGTGTGAAAGGGCTGGACAGAAGCGGTAAATTGTTAATGATAGTAAGAGGTGAATTGCGTAAAGAAGTATTGAGATAATAGAAATTTCTGACAGGATTTACAGGATTGACAGGATACGATCCAATCCTGTAAATCCAGTAAATCCTGTCAAAAGATTTGATTGAAACTAAGAAAATTACCTATATCGATATCGAAATGCGTTTATAATTTACTATAGAGGCTGTCCAGTAATTCAAAATCCTAAGAAAAGGAATAAGGATTAAGGCTTGAAATCGAAAAGTAAGCAATAGAAATCTTACTGAAAGTGATTGTTGGACAGCCTCTATACGCCGAGAAAAAATTTAAAATGAAGGTGATACTCGTAAAAAAGAGTACTATGGGAAGTTCAATAAGGTACAAAACGCTATGTTTATACACATAGACAAAACAATTTTTAAGTTAAAACCCCTGAAATAGTAGCTCAGGGATTTTCACTCTACAAATTGTGCACCTATTTCGATCAATAATTCGCCAAAGATCATTTTTTCAATAACCTGGGCAACATAACGCCGCCGCTGGTGCATCTGGATATCCTCATTCATCCTCAGTTCAGAGTCGATCTGGACGCGCAGCAATGCAAACCTGAACATATTCTCATCCTCGATCTCCAGTTCATCCATCTCCTCAATAATAAAAGGCAAACAGTAAGGATCGTCTATGGCCTTTGCAAGCAGTAGTATTTCACCCGGAACATTCCCTTGCTCAACAGATTCCTGACCCAGTAGTAATTGAAGCGTATCAACAGAAATTTCCCTTTCAACATCAGAACCCATCATCTTTCATCAACCTGGAACAAATCTCCAGGTCCTCCATCGTATTTACATTCACAGCCAGCCTGTGGTTGTCAAGTATATAATTAAAATCTTCCTGCTCCTTGCGTATATTGTCGGCATCAAGGATATTTATTCCCGAAGGTACGATCAATTGTCCGTCCTTGTTAAAAACTGTATCGGGACGCAGCCCCTTTTTCCTGCAAATAGACAGCAGACTATAGACAGAAAGCGCAGGTTGAGGCACCTCATTGTATCTTAGTATAATTTCATCGATCATCCCGGAAGTGATCAGGGGCAGGTCGGCCATGACCATAATCACCGGTCCTTTGATGCCTGCCCCCTCAACGGCAGTCACCATATCAGAAACATAACCACTTCCAGGCGTATTGATCACATGGATGTCAAGGCTGCAATCTTCAAGCCATTTCAGGGTATCAGGCCCGTTGGAAGAAGCTGCTATATATATCCGGTCCACATGCCTGGCCCCAGCCAAAACATCCAGTACGTATTCGATGAGTCTCTTGCCATTGATCTCAAGCATGGGCTTCTCAATTGGCAGCTTCATCCGGCTGCCCCGCCCGCCTGCCATCACCAGGGCATCCAGGCTACCAGTCCTCCTGCATAGATGGTAAATATAGTTCCAAGTGCCACCAGGCGCGCCAGTTCATTAGAAGTACCGATACAATCCCCGTTAATTCCCCCGAAATGCCGGTTCGATATCACCAACACAACAACAGATGCCAGCATTGCCATCACCAGTACAACAAGTCCTGCCATCCCCATCGCTACCGTACAGACAAGCGCCGAAATAAGAAGACTTACCAACAACTGGCCTGGGCCGGTATTATCTGCTATCACAGACCCCATCCCCTGGTGAATGGGCTGGCCAAGGCAGGCTGTTGTGATCATGGAGTGTTTGGATGCCACTTCAGCCACAAGCAGGGATATGCCAATTCCAAATCCCCAACGAGTGCCGATCCCGACGGCTGCAAGCGACTGGATGAGCACAAATAAAAGCAACAGATAGAATACAATAAAGGCCACACCACCCGTACCCAGGGCCATGTCCTTTAATGCCCTGACCTTTTTCTCCCTGCTCCCGTGGGCAGTGATACCATCCCCAAAATCAGACAGGGCGTCCAGGTGGTTGAAACCTGTAAAACAGTAGATTGATATGATCATCAGTACTGAAAAAATATCTGGCTGGTCTGGAAGCAGGACCATTAATATGGTAGCTATTACTCCCAGTATTATGCCGATTAGTGCCCCTGCCACAGGGAAAAGGTATGTCCGTTTTTGAAGTTGTACAAACCTGTCAGTTTTCCCTGCCGGTAATGTAGTTAAAAACCCAATTGCACCCAGTAGTCCGTCAAACAGGTTCATACCACCGCCCTGGTATACATGCTTGAAGATACTCCGCCTATAAGACCTGCTATCACATCATCCATAAAGGGTCCAAGCTCCTTGATAATGCCTGGTTTGAGTTTGTCGAACCTCACATACTCGAACATACCCTTATGTCCGGCTATATATGTGGCTATGCTCATGCCCAGCACCTCATCACATACTAAAAATGTCAGGTCCCTTTCATACGAGTCCCTGCTAAGGTTGGGCAGTTCGCCCGACTTGCCTGCCTGTTCAAGCAGGATGCCCGCATAGACCAGGATACACAGGTTGGGGTCGCTTAAGGCCACGTCCAGTTCTTGCCTGAACACTGCCTCAGCCTTTTCTTTTGTTTCTATCCCTGGATGGGGGACATAGAGTTCCATGGCTGCCGACAGGAGCACTTCTTCAGTTAGTCCCATTCCTGAGAGGATATTCCTGATATCACGGTCGAATGTGGTATCGATCACTTCAGGATCATCGCTTTTTGCTGCCACCGGGCTGTCTGAGAGTTTCATGTTTATTCACTTTGTATCCTGTTCATCTTATAAGGGTTCCCATCTGAATTATAGTCTGTTGCATAACAATCAATAAAATATTTACCGCAGATGGATGACGGAGCAAGAGATGCCTTTATTCTCGTTTGCCTGGGCTGACCAGTCACAAGGCTGTGAAACAGCTGGTGAGAAATGGCAGAGGAGAAACGAGCAGGAGAAACGCCGGGGTTGGGATTCGAACCCAAGTGTACCTTACGATACAACAGGTCTCGAGCCTGCCGCATATAGACTCCAGGGAGTCTAACGGCTCCGTTGGATTAGTCCGCTCTGCCACCCCGGCATTAAAGGGGCAGGATTGTGTATACTGTCTGGTATAGGCTTTAATCTTCTCATAAAAGGGGGCTGCCTTAAAAGCTGGAATAAGGTGCTGGCAGGATGAACGAGGGCGTACTACATAACTCCCAGTAAGGTAAATATGGTCCGGTTGGGAATAGAAAGCTTATAAATAACAGAATCATATTATAAAATAGGTGACAGAATGAGTACCAATGTAAAGGAAATATTAAATGAAATCTTTCCGTTATCTTTAAAAGAAAAAACAGAACTCATTGGCAGTATAGCGAAGTCCATAGAAGAAGATAGTCTGAAATTCCATGAAAAAGATATTCGTAGATACAGCGGTGTTTTAAAAAGTAAGAGGGATGCTCTGAAATTTGAAAGGGATATTAGAAATGAATGGGACAGACAGATATCTAATTGATACGAATATTTTGATATATTTCTTGCAGGGTGAGGAAGTAGCTGCATCTTTTTTCAAGAATATTATGGATAAAGAGCTTTGCATTTCTTTGATCAACACCGATTTTCGTCAGCCGTTTATGTTCCACCAAAAAATCCACCATTTTCACACCAAAATCCATAGACCAATAACGTTTTTTCAGAGAATCTAACTCTGAAATATGTTCCATTCATGGAACATTAAAATCTTGAAATCCTACGATAAAGCAAAGTAACGAATCAATTATGGCATAAAAATCGACCTAAAATAGACTTTTAACCCCAAAATATACGATGCTAAGATGTTTTAACCACAAATATTAAATATTATAAGTTCCATAATCTATACATATGTCCAACGATGATAATTTCGATCCAATAGAATATTTCCTGAACCCAAAAGAACCTGCACAGAAACGATATGAAGCTCTTAGAGCATATTTCCTGGAATCATTAACTCAAAAAGAAGCTGCAAAAAGAGCAGGATATTCCCTACCCACATTCCAGTCTCTTGTAAGCAATTTCCAAAACCAAAAGATCGATTTCTTTGTGAAACCACAATATGGGCCCAATCGAAGACACATCTCGGATTTCATACAGAAAAGAGTTGTCTCACTTCGAAAATCCAACCAGTCAGTATACGAAATCAAAGACATATTATCAAATGAGGGGTTTGATACAAGCATTCAGACAATAAACCGAATAATCAAGGACGAAGGGTTTGCAAAATTACCACGTAGAACCAAGGAAGAACTTGGCCTTACAAAAAAGAACACGCTTCTACCACCAATATCAACAGCAATAGATCTCGATCAACTTGAAAGTTACAGGTTCGAATGCCAGGTCGGTGGAATATATTACTTCATACCGTATATTCTACAAACCGGATTGCATGAACTAATATCATCAGCACCATTTCCGGAAACTTCGAAACTATCAAAGATCAATTCCATCTTCAGCATACTGGCTCTGAAGTTGATAGGGCATGAAAGACTGTCCAAAATTTCAAGTTATAATCATGACACTGGCTTTGGTTTTTTTGCCGGATTGAACGTTCCACCCAAAACAACTGCCACATCAACATACTCATACATGGTTGACAAAGAAACGATCCAGCCTTTCATGGAAGAGTTCATATCACGCATGAGTTCCACATATCCACAATACTATCAAGGAGATACCATCAACCTGGATTTTCACTCCATACCGCACTATGGAGACAAGTCCGAAATGGACGATAATTGGGTGGGTGCAAAGCATCAACGTATGAAAAGCGCACTGACACTCTTTGCTCAGGATGGTGAATCCAGACATCTCCTGTATGCAAATACGGACATTGATAGAAAAGATGAAACAAATGAGATCGTGAACTTTGTGGACTACTGGATAGATGTGAAAGGGATTATTGAACAGACATTGGTATTTGATTCCAAACTAACAACATATGGGATATTAGAAAAACTTGATATTGACAAAATCAAGTTCATCACATTGAGGAGACGCGGTAAGAAGTTGATCGAGGATGCAAATAACATCCCTGAGAAAGATTGGATCAGAGTGGACCTAAAAAAAGAGAAACGTAAATTCAATAAGTTTAAGATGTATGAAAGCGAGATCACACTGCCACGAACCAATCTCAAGGTTCGCCAAGTTATCTTCAATGATCATGGTCGGCAACTACCTACGTTTTTGATCACAAATAATTTCGAGATCGAGTTGGAAACCTTGGCTTTGCATTATGCAAACCGTTGGCTGATCGAAAATAAATTCTCAGAGTTGGTTGATTTTTTCAATCTCAACGCATTGAGTTCTCCGTTCATGATACGAATTTATTTTGATGTTGTTCTGACCATTGTGACTGATACACTCTATAGGTTGCTTGCTAAGGACTTGAAAAGATTTGAGGATTGCACTCCAAAGACTATCTTTTCCGATTTCATCAACTGCAGATGTATCGGAGAAGTGGTTGGCGATGAGATAATTGTCAAAATGAAAAAGAAGGCAACAACACCCATTTTCAAGTCAAATGATGTTTTTCAGAAATCGTATCCTATACCCTGGTTGGGCAACAAGAGACTTCGCTTTGATTGGATATCCTGATTATGGTTCAATTATGAGACATAAACACTTGACGAAAATCGGTGATCAATAAAATCGAAGTATTAGCCTTTCCAGACCTTTCTGAGAATGAAGAAATAGAGATCAAACAGTTTTTATTGAATTTTGTCACTCTTAATGTTGATGATCCGGTAGCAGAAGAAACTATACGGATAAGAAAGATGTATAAATTGAAATTGGGGGATGCCCTCATATCTGCAACATCCATAATACATGATGCTGTACTTGTCTCAAGAAATGAGAAAGATTTTGGTAAAGTTGATGGGCTGAAGTTCTTAAATCCTTATAGTGAGATTGTTGGATAAGTCCCAAACTTCTGACGATTTAATACACTATCTTCTCATAAATTCTTGTTGGACATAATTTCAGACTTTATGCACTACCAAGAATAAATCCCCATCTAAAGGAACCTAATTCCCCCAGGCAGCCCATCCACGCTCTCCCTGAACACACCAGGCCACTCATCCGAGTCCACCCCCTCCTTCACAAAAAAACACTCGCCCAGCACTCAACCCCAATCCTTCTGCACCCTCAAACACAGCTACACACCTATCCTAACAGCCACATCAATATATCCCCACACATCCGGATAGCCCTGCACCTTAACATCTTCAACATTAAATACTAACAAAGAAATGTACCACCCATGAACACACCCGCCATTGAGACATTCAACCTGACCCGCAGATTTGATGACATAGTGGCAGTAGACAACATCAATATCCAGGTGAACAATGGAGAACTATTTGGCCTGTTAGGACCAAACGGCGCAGGCAAGACCACACTCATCAACATGCTCTCCACCATGATAACACCAAGTAACGGCAGTGCAAAAGTATGGGGAGCCGACATCACCAAACAGCCCTCAGAGGTCAGGAAAAATATCGGCATGGTATTCCAGGGTACCACCCTTGACGACAGGCTCACAGGCAAGGAAAACCTGGACCTCCACGGACGACTGTACGGCCTTCCAAAACAATTGCGAAAACAAAGAATCGCAGACGTACTGGAACTGGTCGAACTCAATGATAAAGCCGATGTGATCGTCAAAACATACAGCGGCGGGATGATGAGACGCCTCGAAATAGCCAGGGGACTCATGCACCATCCCAAAGTACTGTTCCTTGATGAACCCACCCTCGGACTTGACCCCCAGACCCGCAACCATATATGGGACTACATACGGCAACTGAACAAGGAAAAAAACGTTACCATCCTGCTGACAACACACTATATGGAAGAGGCCGACCACCTATGCAACCGCATAGCCATAATCGACTTTGGCCAGGTAAAAGCCCTGGACACGCCAGAGAACCTGAAGAATGCACTTGGCGGGGATGTTATCATACTTACTGTGGAAACCGGGGAGCTTGCTTTACGACTATTCGATCTTTACAACAAGAACGGTTCTGCCGGAAGCGTCCAGCAAAAGGACAGCAGCATCTTTATCACTATCAAGGACGGGGCTGGCCAGATACCCCATGTCCTGAAGATCGCATCTGATGCCGGTATCAACGTCCTGTCCGTTGACCTGCATAGGCCCACACTGGACGACGTATTCCTATCCTACACAGGCAGGGCCATCAGGGAAGAAGGGACCAGCAGTGTTGACAGGATAACCTACAATATCCAGGCAAGGAGGCGCTGATATGGCAAACCATATGTCAGGTTTTTCTGAAAATATCGTCATTGCCCTGAATACAGTATATACCATGTGGCTCCGTGAAATGCTCAGGTTCAAGAGGTCAAAGAGCAGGATCATCGGTTCCCTGGCCACACCCCTGTTCTTCCTGGTAATCCTGGGTACAGCATTCAATTCATCATTCCAGATGCGTAGCGGCGGACAGACTGATATCGGTTTTTTAGCCCCGGGTATCATCGGTATGGCCATCCTGTTCTCATCTCTTATGGGGGGTGTCAGTATCATCTGGGACAGGGAATTCGGATTTTTAAAGGAAATACTCATTGCCCCGGTGCCCAGGTTCTTTGTGGCACTGGGAAGGGCACTCGGGGGTGTGACCACGGCTATGATACAGGGCACATTGATCATGCTGGTAGCATTTGCCATCGGGGTAGAATACCAGTCCTGTCTTGGGATGGCTGCCAGTGTGGGTGTGATGCTTCTCATCGGACTGGGATTTATTGGGCTGGGCATTGCCCTGGCCTCGTATGTCGAGAGCCATGAAGGGTTCCAGATGATAATGACATTCATCACAATGCCTGTACTACTGCTAAGCGGTGCATTTTTCAGGATAAGTGACCTGCCTTCGTGGCTGAAGACGCTGGTCTACCTTGACCCGCTTACATACGGTATCATGGCACTGCGATATACCCTGATGGGCGAGACCGAGATCCCGATACACATATGCATTGCAGTTATATTCCTATTTGCTGCTGCCACCATAGGTCTGGGTGGTTACATGTTCCAAAAGGCAAAGGTTTAGAAAAATATCGTCCTTAGAATTGGTTGAGGGTCAACTGGCGCCGCTTGCATTCCTCGCCCGGTATCTCCACCGGATACACCCCTGTCAGGCAGCCAAGGCACAGGTCATCCTCGGGTATTCCGACAGCTTCCACCAGTCCTTCCACACTCACATATCCCAGGCTGTCAGCATTTATGACCGCTTCCACACCTGCCACGGTCTTATGGGCCGCTACAAGTTCATCCCTGGTTGCCATATCGATACCGAGATAACAGGGCGACATAATAGGCGGGCTGCCTATACGCATATGCACCTCCTCAGCACCTGCCTTGCGCACCATATCCACAATACGCCGGGAAGTTGTACCCCTGACAATGCTGTCATCCATCAGGATAACCTTCTTACCTTCAAGATTCTGCCTGATGGTATTGAGCTTCAGCCTGACCGCAGTCTCCCGCATATTCTGGTTGGGCATGATAAAGGTCCTGCCAATATACCTGTTCTTCATCAGGCCTTCTATATAATCAATACCCGATTTCTTACTATATCCGATGGCAAAAGTTATACCGCTGTCCGGGACTGGTGAAATAATATCGGCATCAATGGCATGTTCGTCCAGCAGCCTCTCACCAATGCGGATCCTGGTCTGGTAGACAAGCTGCCCGTCAATAATAGAATCAGCGCGGGCAAAATAGATGTATTCGAACACACAATGGGCAGTGTTCTTTGTCTTGAACAATTGGTGACTGGAATATCTGCCGTCCTTGAATATCAGGACCTCTCCGGGCCGTACATCACGAATAAGCTTACCGCCGATGGTATCAATAGCAGCACTCTCAGAGGTGACCACATATCCCCCGTCCAACTCACCCAGGCATAATGGTTTGAAACCAAGGGGGTCCCTTACGACCACTAATATATCATCCACAAGGATTGTGAGACTGTATGAACCCACCAGTCTTTTCATGACTTCCTCGACTGCACCCAGAATATCAGTTTTAAGAAGTTCCTTGACCAGCAGGCGGGCTATGACCTCGGTGTCCGATGAAGTGAGGAATACCTGGCCTTCAGCCTCGAACTCTGCTATAAGGTCCGCACTATTGACCAGGTTACCATTATGGGCTATGGCAATGGTCCGGTCCATAAAATTCACTATCAAGGGCTGGCTGTTCTCTATAGTGGAATCACCGGTTGTAGAATACCTTACATGCCCGATGCCCACAAAACCTTTCAGGTCGCTAAGGTTATATTTCTTAAAAACATCAGGCACAAGCCCCATACCTTTGAGGGTCCGGGCACTTTTGCCATCATGAACCGTAATACCTGTGGATTCCTGGCCCCTATGCTGCAGGGCATATAATGCATAATAAATCGGTAATGCAGCGTTATCCGATTCCCGATCATTAAATGCGAGACCGACAATTCCGCAGGATTCACGCAATAAGGTTCACCTGATAATTTGATTGTTAATAATACAATTAGACAATGTAAAGTTCAGTCGCCATTTAATCCGGATTTTCTCTGCCATTTATAACTTCTCATACGAGTTGTTTTTTTGAATCCGCATGCAACACAAACCTTTGTATGAATATTCAATGAGACTCTGCCGCAACGCCTGCACTTAATATGGATGCGCTTCTGCCTCTTTCCCATTGATGGGGTACCTTTCGACATATTATTCTACCTTTTATGATTGTAACTTTATGATTATTCCTGTTCGAGGGCAATTCCCTATGTGTTCAGAGTAAATATATATTATGGAGATCACACCGGCCTATGGTGAGATATATACCACATTGTCACCCCTGACCACTACTGTACCCATTTTTTTTTCATTTTCGGCATCTGATAATTCTTCTGCATTATCCAGCACCAGGTTCATGTGAATATCATAACCTTCAAGTGTACCCCTAAAAATGCGTTCGCCTTTTAGTTTGATAATGACAGGGTTGCCCAGTGCATTATTTAGAATGTCAAGTGGTCTTTTCCCCATATTTATTGCTCCTGATGTTATAATTTAAGTTATACTTCATTATGCTTTATTTATCTATCCCGTGTTTTCAATTGCGTATTTCTTTTACAAACAAGTGACATATCATTTTCATTGGTAAATGCGGATAATGTAACCATTTTCTTGTCTAATAGCATTGAAAAAGCTTAAATGCTAAACTATGAATATTGCTTCAAAGTAGTTATACGCCTACTTAAAATTATCGAAGACTTCTAATGAAGACTTCTATCGAAAATTTCTATCGAAGATTTCTATTGAAATCCTCTATCGAATAATGAGGAATAAAATACGTGAAAGCAAAACCCAGGCATCAACTCCGGAAAACCCAGAAAAAAGAAATGATCAATACGATCAAGAATGTATTTGAGGATGCTAATGCCGTTATTGGAACAAAACGCATTGAGTTGGCCCAGGCAGAGAATTATGAGTTGATACTTGTGGATGGAAAACCACTCTTTTTCATTACAGATGGTGAGCCATTCTTTACTGTCCGGGGCGCATTGGAACTCCAACCTCAAAAAAGGCTTGTGATGGTAGATGCAGGTGCTGTTTCTTTTGTGGCCAAAGGTGCAGATATCATGCGACCGGGCATTGTCTCTGCCGACCCTGGTATTAAAGAAGGGGATATGGTCATAATTGTAGAGCAGACACATGGTAAACCCCTGGCCATTGGCAGGGCGCTGGTGTCCGGTGAACAGATGACCGGGGATAGTGGAAAGGTTGTCAAGACAATACATTATGTGGGTGACAGGATATGGAATATCGAAGTGTAACAGGGGGATCAACACGATGCTTACAGTAGCAGGAAAACAAAAACATATATGTAATGGCAATCGTATAAGTCAGTTAGGTTATCCTGTTTAGATTATTATAAGGGTGAATACTAATGGCAGCACTCAAAGAACTATTTAAGGGCGCAGCGAAATCCAAATCAAATGTTGACGAATATGTTGACCTTGATCTGAGTGATTATGAAGAGGTAATTGAGAACGAACCTGCAGAGATGTATATCCGCATTGCAGAGCTTAATAATTTGAATGAATTACCTGACCTTAAAAAGGAAGTCTATGATGGCAATATGCTTCTTGTTGACATTTCTTTGTTAAAAAGGGACAAATTCAATCTTGACCGTGCTATCAAGGAACTTAAACAAGTAGTTGAGGATGTTCACGGCGATATTGCCGGTGTGGGTGAAGAGCAGGTAATCGTTGCCCCTATGGGTGTCAGGATTGACCGTTCCAAGATTTTCGGTGGCAAATAGTGAATACGGACCCTGAACCTTTTTTTACTAAAACCAACTGTCCTCTGTGCCAAAACTCCATTATAATTACCTGGCAGCCGGATAATATCCCGTTCTTTGGCGATGTTATGCATACCTGCTCCCAATGTGACTGTGGATTCAAGTATGCTGATACCATGATCTTAACCCAGCGAGAACCTATGAGGTTCACCCTGGGAGTGGAATCACCCGAAGACCTGGATATAAGGGTGATACGCTCTATTTCCGGGACTATCAGGATTCCTGAACTGGGAATTAATATCGAACCCGGACCCGCAAGTGAATCCTATGTATCAAATGTTGAAGGTGTACTGTGCCGCATTGAGGATGTCGTGGGAATGGTGACACGGTGGGATGATGAGCCGCCCGGGAGCATAGAAAGGGCCCATGAGATACTTGAGTCATTACGACAAGTGAGGCTGGGAGAGCTTGGTATTACTATTATTATCGAGGACCCCCTGGGTAATAGTGCTATAATATCTGATAAGGCCAGCATTGACATACTGACGCCTGAACAAGCCGAGGGTCTGAAAACCGGTGAGATCATACTGGAAAAGGATGAACTGCCGAATCATTTTAAAGGGTAGAGTGCCAATTCGGTAGTTACTAATTACTAATTCATAGGTTCGCTACTTTAAGTTCAACTATTTTAGGCAGGCTTTGGTAAAAATTATATGTCATGAACAAAACGAAGCAAAGAACTTAAGTATTTGGCACAAAATATAATATATAATAAATATTCGCATCATTCTGAAAAATATATATAGAATAAAATGCAATCATTTCTATGGGAGTGTTAAAAATGAAATCATTTGCAGTAATAAGAGCTGAGAATTCCACAAAAGTAAATGTGGCACTCAGGGACCTGGTCAGGTACGGTCATCTATCCTTTGATGATAGCCCGAAAAAACTGGACCCCGGAAAAGCAGACAAAGTACTGGAGGATGTAATGCATACCAACCTCAGGAAAAACTGCAATTCAGCGGCAGTAGTCCCTCTGGGGGACCATGCAAGTTCAGCCATTGGAAGATTAAAAAAGATCCATCCCCCGGCCCATATTATAATAGTAAGCCCAAGGCATGGTGTATTCTCATTACTTGCTAAAGACATTGACGAAATGCCTGAAATGGAATTAGGTACCGGAAGCGATGAGGAATACCAGGATTTTTAAGAAATCCTGGAATGGTAGATGCATCAATAATTATTAGAAAAGGTTGTTCTACCTTTTACTTACGTTTAATTTTGACGATATCTCCAAGCGTGGTGCCCTGGAACCCGGTTCCATGCTCCATGGCATCATGGCTGACCCGTTCGGTGAGTTTTATCTCCAGGCTGCGTTCAAGTTTCTTTCGCAAATTATCTTCAGGTTTGATCTCAGAACGCTCGATCTTGCGTATCAGGGCTGCCTTTTCCTTTATATTCAGGCCGAGTTCCTCCAGTGTCCATCCCTTTGCTTCCCTGGCATCGCGAATGATCCTGCTATAATCTGATACGATCTCATCATCCATATCATCAAAGGATCGACGTTTGGTTTTTCTCATACCTGATTTGGGTTTGGGTGTAGCTGCAACAACGGGTGCAACCTTTCTTGAAACAGGGATCCAACCCTGGGGTGCCTTACCATACTGGGAACACCTACCGCAAACATCAAGTTCTGTTCCTTCAACAACTACTTTCCTTGCAGATCCAATAATCTCAACGCCGCATATTTCACACTGCATTATAATTCAACCTTCGAAAAGGCTATATATCGTATGAACTTAAATATTATTCGGAGATTTAATATGACAGAGATCATAGAAAACGACAGTGTAAAAGGGTTATCTGTCGACATTCCGCCAGAACTCAGAAATGACGATTTTTCACGATACCTTATTGATAGAATGCACCAGCTGGAAGAAAGGAATCACATCTTAAGGGAGCAAAATCATAAGATCGAATCTGAAAAACGTTATGCTGAGTCTCAAAAAATAAAATTTGAACGGGATTTAAGGACACTTACCAATGAACTGGAACGATTGAAGACCTCACCTCTTATTGTGGGCACTATAGTTGAAGTTCTTGAAAATGGCAAACTGATAGTAAGGAGCAGTACCGGACCCCAGTTTGTAGTTGGGATATCCAAATTCATAAAAGGATCTGACCTGGAACAAGGTGCCCAGGTGGCCATGAACCAGCAAACTCTGGCAATAGTAGGAGTACTTCCTACATCCTTAAGTGCCCTTCTTAAGGGTGTAGAGGTCATAGAATCACCAGATGTGGATTACGTAAATATCGGGGGACTTGATGACCAGATCAGGGAATTAAGGGAAGCTGTAGAACTGCCCCTTACCAAACCAGAAGCCTTTACAAAGATCGGCATAGACCCACCAAACGGTGTATTGCTTTACGGCCCTCCCGGGACAGGGAAGACCATGCTTGCAAAGGCAGTGGCACATCATACAAGTGCTAATTTCCTGCGTATCGTTGGTTCCGAACTGGTCCAGAAATACATAGGAGAGGGGGCACGCATGGTCAGGGAATTGTTCAAACTTGCCCAGGATAAGGCACCAAGCATCATTTTCATTGACGAACTGGATTCTATCGGAGCCAGTCGATATGACGGCGCCACAGCCGGTGACAGGGAGGTACAGCGTACCTTGATACAATTACTGTCCGAGATGGATGGTTTTAATTCCAGGGGCGAGGTAAGGCTGCTGGCAGCCACAAACAGGCTGGATATCCTTGACAAGGCACTGCTGCGTCCGGGAAGGTTCGATAGGTTTATAGAAGTCCCTATGCCAAACCAGGAGGCCAGAGAGAATATCCTGGGTATACATACCCGGAATATGGCGCTTTCGAAGACCATTGACTTCAATTACCTTGCAAAGATCACTGAAGGGGCCAACGGCTCTGAATTAAAGGCCATTGCCACAGAGGCAGGGATGTTTGCAATTCGAAAAGATAAAGAACAAGTTGAGGTTGAAGATATGGAAAGTGCAATATCAAAGGTCTTGCTAAATAAAAACAGCTCAAGTACATTCTCAGAAGATATGTTTGTGTAAAAAATCATAATTTCCATATCCACTTCAAATCTAAGGGTAATTTAACAATTATTAGACAGGATTGACAGGATCGACAGGATATACCGCAATGTCAATATCCTGTAAATCCTGTAAATCCTGTCAAAATACCATGCTTTTTGAAGTGGATACTAATTTCCCAAGTAATTTTCCAATATGTAGAATAAAGTAAAATATATAGCATTGAACAATAGATTAAGAGCAATATTGAACAATAGTGCCGGTCCGGATACGAGGAAAGATGAATGGATAATATCTTTTTTATTTTCGATGCAATTGATTTCATTGTCAGGCTGATGATTGTGGTAATCTTTTTCTTTATAGCTTCCACTATGAAAAAAACAGATCCTGATGTCATCCGGTCCAGGTTGTTCCTTGAATATGACCAGATTATTAAAGCTTTTAATATGATGTTTGTCGGTTCGATCTTTTTCTTTATTGCAGCAGTAATCGAATATTTGATCAATCCCACGCCAGGAGATGATATGGTCCTTATTATGAAAATATCTCTCACAGTGTTCCAGATTACTGTAATATATTTTATTTTCATATTGAACACAGCTATAAGTGCAATTGAGAGACGTGGGATGTAATATGGCAACATTAAAGGAAAAGCTTGAAGAAATTTTAATCCAGTTGGAATCATTGGGTGATATCAAGCTATCTGCCATCATCTCCCGTCACGGACTGTTAATGGTATCCAGGGCCACCCAGGATTCGGATAGTGAAGCCTTTGCAGCCCTGGCAGCCACACTTCATATGTCTGCTGAGTCCACTACAAAGAGACTCAGCAATGAAGCGCCTAATTCAATTGTTGTGGAAACCGATGGGAACAGCCTGATCACCTATTCTGCCGGTCCCAATGCCCTGATTGTAGTACTTGCCAGCAAAGAAGGGGGCTTGGGTCTTATTTTAACTGAGTTGAAGAAAGCTGCCAAAAGTGTGGAAAAACTGGTTTAGCTCCTGCTGTTTATTTTCCCAACCGGGTCCCATCAAAGATTTTATCACGTAAAACTTATATCACTGATATGAAGACCCATGAAAGACTTATACCAGGATATCATTGAAAAGGATTCAAAGTATGTCTTCCAGAACTATACCCGCCAACCCATAGCCATTACCAGCGGACAGGGTGCATTGGTCAGGGACAGCCAGGGTAAGGAATATATAGATTGTGTTGCAGGGATTGCGGTCAACAATATCGGCCACTGTCATCCGGCCGTAGTGGAAGCAATTAGCAGGCAGGTGTCAGAACTCATTCATGTTTCAAACTTATATTATACCCCCCAGCAAGCCGAACTGGCAGCCCGGCTTGTACCCAGGACAGGTATGGACCGAGTATTTTTTTGCAATTCAGGAACAGAAGCTGTAGAAGGTGCGTTAAAACTTGCCCGCAGGGCCACCGGACGAACCGATTTTGTGGCTGCAGAACACAGTTTCCACGGCAGGACCATGGGTGCGCTGAGCGTGACCCACAAACTGCAGTACAGGGAGCCTTTCCAGCCTCTCATCCAAAAGGTGGAGTTTGTACCCTACAACGATGTGGAGGCACTGAAAGGTGCCGTAAACAACGACACGGCCGCCCTGATACTGGAACCTATCCAGGGTGAAGGGGGTATACGTGTTCCCGACGACGGTTACCTGCAAGCGGCAAGGGATATCTGCGACGATGCTGGTGCACTGCTCATATTTGACGAGGTGCAGACCGGCATGGGCAGGACCGGGAAGTGGTTTGCACATGAACATTCAGGTGTAGTGCCTGATATCATGACAATGGCCAAGGCAATGGCAGGTGGATTGCCCATGGGTGCACTGCTGGCAAGGGAACAGACCGCTTCAAAGATGCAAAAAGGTGACCATGCAGCCACTTTTGGCGGCGGGCCACTGTTATGTGCGGCAGCTCTTGCATCACTAAAAGTAATAGAGGATGAGGGTCTGGTAGACAGGTCGGCCCGGATGGGACGTTACCTGGTAGATAAACTGGAAGGACTTGAACTGGAAGCTGTGAGGGAGATCAGGGGAAAAGGATTGATGGTAGGCATGGAACTGGCAGTCAAATGCGGGCCTGTTGTCGACTATGCAAGGGAGAACGGTGTGCTGCTTAACTGTACGTCAGACTCTGTGCTGCGATTCGTGCCACCCCTGGTGATAACACAGGAGCAGATAGATAAAGTGATAGATGTTGTGGCAGAGGGTATTGAGAGGGCTAAATGACGCATGCTAAGGAATTCATAAAGGGCTCCATCAAGGGAATAAAGGAGTACGTACCAGGCAAATCCACAGAGGAGATAGCGGCCGGCTACGGTATTGAACCTGGTAATATCATCAAACTGGGCTCGAATGAGAACCCGCTGGGTCCCTCGCCCATGGCAGTAGAAGCTGTGCGTAACATGGCTGATACTATAAGCGTGTACCCTTCGGTAGACGCTGCCGAACTTAAGCGTGCCCTTGCAGACTACGTGGGTTATCCGGAAGATAATGTAGTTCTGGGTGCAGGTATGGACGGTGTGGTTGATACACTGATGCGACTCTTCGTGCAGCCCGGTACAGATGTTATTATACCCACCCCCACGTTCTCATACTTCGGGATTGCTGTGGGCTCAGCAGGCGGGGTGCCGGTCTATGTGAAGCGGCTGCCCGATTACAGCGTGGATACTGACTCTGTGATCTCGGCACTCAGCGATTCCACACGTTTTATCTACCTTGTCTCACCCAATAACCCATCAGGCAACACTGTACCTAAAGCCGATGTAAGGAAGATTGTAGAATCCACCAGGGCGATTGTGTTCCTTGACGAGGCCTATGTGGAGTTCGCCGACAGGAGCCTTACTGGCCTGGTGACTGAATATGATAATCTTATTGTGGGGCGTACCATGTCCAAGGCTATGGGACTTGCAGGTCTCAGGATTGGTTACGCAGTGGTACCGCAGTGGATAACCAGGGAATATATGAAGGTGACCACCCCATTTGCCATAAGCAGGATATCTGTGGCAGCAGGACTGGCAGCCCTGCAGGACATTGATTACAGGAAAAGGACTATCGATAATGTGCTAACAGGCAGGCAGTTTTTGAATGATGGATTATCTGGTCATTGCAAGGTATTTCCTTCTGAAGCGAACTTCATTATGATCGATGTATCTCCAAAGAAGAGCAAAGATGTCACAGAGGCGTTGTTGGAAGAGGGCATCATTGTACGTGACTGCACATCATTCAGGGATGCGGGAGAAAGCCTGATAAGGATAACTGTAGGCACCCCTACCCAGAATATCAGGCTTGTGGACGCACTTACTAATATATTGCAATCATGATAATTGCATTGACAGGCACCTCCTTATGATAATCGCATTGACAGGTACTCCCGGCACTGGTAAGACCACTATATGCCACATCCTGGGTAAGAAGTACAGGATCATAGATATTAACCGGATGATAACTGACGAAGGCTTTCATACCGGAAGGGATGAACTGCGCGGTTCACTTGTGGCAGATATGGAAGCACTCCAGGGACGCCTGGATGAACTGGTAAAGGGTGAGACCATAACAATAATCATTGAAGGACACTTATCCCACTACCTGGAAGGGAGCGATGCGGTCATTGTGCTGCGGACCAGACCTGGCGTACTGGCCCATAGGCTTGAGGAAAGGGCATATTCCAAGGAAAAGGTCAGGGAAAACATGGAAGCTGAAGCACTGGATGTGATACTGGTTGAAGCCACCCAACAACACGACAGGGTATATGAAGTAGAGACTACCACATCCTCACCCGAAGACGCTGCCATACTGGTGGATTCGATAATTGAGCACCTGTCGGCCGGTAACTTTGAGCAGGTGGAAAAGTATCTGCCAGGGCGGTTCGACTGGAGCGAGGAGGTGTTCTGATGACCCTCAACACCTACAGGCCGTATATTAGCTTCATCCTGGAACCTTCAGGTTCGGCCCTTGCCCGCATGGGTCTGACCCCGAACAATGTCTCTATGCTCTCGCTCATATTTGCATTACTGTCAGGTGTATCCTACTATTATTCCCCAGACAATCGGTTGTACCTTGCCGCAGCCCTGGTATTTGTTATACTGAATTCATTCACAGACGCCGTGGACGGCGTGATGGCACGGCAGAAGAACATCCAGTCAGACCGGGGCGACCTGCTGGACCATGTCATTGACAGGTATGCCGATACCTTCATCATCTGTGGAATATTCTTTGCCGGATATGCCCACTGGATGATAGGAGCGGCCGCCATCACAGGAGTACTGATAACCAGCTACATGGGCACCCAGGCCCAGGCTGTAGGAGTAGGGCGGGATTACGGCGGTATCATGGGACGGGCAGACCGGCTGGCACTCATAATCATGGTCACTGCCGCAAATGTTGTTTACCCTTTCGAGATATATTCTATGCAACTGCTGGGCTGGGTTATCGTGGTGATTGCAATCACGTCCCACTTTACGGCCTTGCAGCGGTTTTTACGCATCTGGAGTGAGATGGAGCAACAATAATTATCTAATTGGTATCCACTTCAAAAAGCATGGTATTTTGACCGGATTTACAGGATGTTAATGTTGCGGTATATCCTGTCAATCCAGTTAATCCTGTCTAATAATTTTTAAATTACCCTTGGATTTGAAGTGGATACTCTAATTGTTTTATAGCTTGTTAAATACCATTCCTACCCACCACTATCGCAGTCGTATAACTAAACACCATTCTCTCATCCTTCACCCGCACATCCAGCCCGGACAGGTCCCCCTCCATCGATAGCCTCATCATCTCCCTGATCTTCTCCACATTCCCAGCCGGCGGGTCAGCCATCTCTATCCAGTGCCCGAAGTCAAAATCAGAACTCCCACCAACCCTGTCAACCACCACCAGCCCAGCCTCTTGCAGCATCTGCTCGATCTCAGATGTCTTGTAGTGTTTGATGTGCGACGGGTCCCTCAGGTTCTCCATTGTGTTCTGGTAATCGCTCTTTGAAGCGTCTTCAGAAGATAACATATCCTCAATAACCAGCCTGCCACCCGGTCGCAGTATCCTGGCCATTTCATACAGGGATATCCGGGGTCCTGGGAAATGATGGAATGAGAACCTGCACGTCACCACATCGAACTCCGACTCCCTGAAGGGCAGGTGCTCCACATCCCCTACCAGGTTGTCAATGTTGTCCAGCCCCCTCTCCCGTGCAGCCCGCACAGCCAGCTCCAGCATCCCGGGCGTGATATCAATTCCGATGACCTCCTTCACATGAGGCGACAGGGCCATGGCAAGATTACCCGTACCTGTAGCCACATCCAGCACACGCTCCACACCGGTCAGGTTCAGCAGTCCCACCACAGTATCCAGGTCGGCCTGGTCCATCAGGGCACTGCAGGCCACATAGGCATTAGAGCGCTTGCTAAACTGTTCCACCGCCACTTTTTTTGAGTATGTGTTCATTCCGGCTCCTGTCTTACTATGATACATATTACTATTTTACCGTAACCGAATCAATTATATCTGCTCTATTCCAAGAGAATAATGCTATGGCACACATCATGGAGATCCTTGGACGTACAAAGGTGGTAATAAAGGATGGTAAGGTAGTGGAAGTGGGTGAGCCGAAGGTTAAGTGGTGTCCACTGTGGAACAAGGCCAGCGGTGTGGAGAATATCACGCCAGGGGTCGCCAGGCAGAATATGGAGCAGCGTATAAGGGAATTTGGCATGTTCACACCAGGCAGGCGTTTTGATCTGGGCGTATTCGCCAGTTTTGGTATATCAGAGGTGATGATGACTGCCCTTGACAAAGGCCTGATCGATTCCACAGTAACGGTATGCGACGGGGCAGGGACCGTGGTCACATCCAGCCCTGCACTTGTCCAGGGTATGAATGCCCAAATATCGGGCCTGGTGGAAACCGACCCCATCCCTGAAGTGATAGATGCCATACACGTAATGGGCGGTCATGTGCTTGACCCAGCCACTGCCAGGATTGACCAGGCCGCAGGACTGGAACTGGCAGCCAAACAGGGGCACGGCAGAATTGCAGTATCAGTGGTTGACCCTGCCATGGCCTCGCAGTTGCGTGAACTTGAAGCCGGGCTTGGGATCCAGGTGGTATTAATGGCAGCCCACCTCACCGGCATCTGCGAGGATGATGCCAGGAACATGATAAGCCAGGTAGATATAATCACAAGCTGCGCTTCAGGAAATATAAGGGAACTGGTGGAACCTCTCATACAGGTGGGTACTGCCATACCCCTGTTCGGACTGACCCGGTCAGGTAAAGAGATACTTATCGAAAGGGCAAAAGAGGTACAGTCCCCACTTTTGGTAAACACCATGGCCCTTCCCGTTTTGCCTGTAGAAAAACAGCCCAAGCCATTGACTGATTAATTATTTGCCTTTTTTCCTTGTGAAATACCGGCAATGTGCCTGAATTCATTTTCTGCGGTTTTAATGTCATTCAGTCTCTTTATTTTCTCCCGGTCAATAAAGGTCATTGTTATTTTCAATTGGTCAACCCCCTGTAAATTCTTCCCTCTATAACGCCGGGCTTTATTTCCCGCCGTTAAAAAATAGTTCGTTTTTCTAAATAAAAACATTTTGATACCAGATATGGTAAATAATCTATATTTATTATATTTAAAATTCGTAATTTTATTCCAGATGTGCAGTAAATTATTTATACGACGACCCCACATCAATAATTATGACCTGGCATAGCATAGATGCTATAGACACAGCACTCAAAAGGACTAAAAGTGCACTAATCGAACCTTTTAATTTCTGGAAATGGATCAAACTTGGGATTATCATCTTCCTTCTTGGCGGAAGTGGCGGAGGAGGGGGGGGAGGCAGTGGATCCAACTATGGCGGTTCAGGTCAGGATTTCAATGGATTTGGTGATAGCGGAGAAACATTAATTACAGATTCCCAGTTCTTGGAATTTCGTGAAAAGTTCACTCAGTACGTAGATACTAATTTGAGATTTATTCTGTCAGGAATAGCATTTACAATGGGGATTATACTGCTCTTGTCCTATATTTCCAGTGTCATGGAATTTGTCTTTGTGAATTCACTGGTTACCAATGTCGTAACATTTTGGGCATATACAAGTCAATACCTGCGTCAGGGTTTTAATCTGTTTATAATCCGGTTCGTCCTGGGTCTGGTATTTTTTTCCATATTAATAATCTCCATGCTGCCGATAATTTTGCCGAGATTGAATTCACCTGGTGATTTACTTTTTGAAATGTTTTTCAGTAGTAGTTCTTTATTAATAGGTGTTCTGATGGTCATACTTGCCATTATCGACGGAATAATCCAGTCCTTCATTAATCTCTCCATACCCATGTCCATGTACCAGAACACTGGCATTATTACTGCTTTTAAGAAAGTACTGGGCTTATTCAAGGCCGATTGGAAGCAGATAATAGTCTACTGGGTGGTACGGTTCTTCCTCGGAATAATAGTAGGGATCATCGTGGTGCTGGCAGCATTGATCATATTCCTTGTAGTATTTGGCATAATTTTCATGCTGGGCCTGCTACTTTACCTTCTATTATCATGGGCCGGACTGGGGGTGGAAGATACCGTATTCTGGGTAATTATGGCACCTTTCGGACTGGTAGCATTTGTTCTACTACTTGTATTCTTCCTGCTTGTGTCAGTGCCCGTGCCAGTATTCATGAAATACCATATGCTCACCTTCCTCAAGTCATGGTACCCCGAATCCGGAATACCTTTATTTGAACTGGCTCAGGAAAAATAGTAAATATTTAATTGAACAATGGCAGGATGTGCATGGTCTCATGCAATCTTGCCAGTTCTTCCTTTTGAGCAGGGCTAAAGTCTTTTGGGTATCTGGTTTCTACCACATCATCAGGGGACGGGCCATTTCTATAGACTTCGAACTCTGCGTTCATAATATTATCACTCTCATTGGTGTGGCCAAATCCCCAGACATGCCCTAGTTCGTGCAGTAAAATCGTGGTCTCCATGTCATTCTGGGGCAGGGAACCTTTGAATATTATTATTGAATCTGCGGCATAGGTGACACCAACCGAATACGGCTTTGTAGAGGCTGCATGCATACGATTCGAATAATCCTGGTCTTCCTGCTGCCATATAGTATCCAGGTATAGGATATAGAGGGTGATGTTCCCACCAAACCATCCGGTCCGGTAGTCCCTGTTTTGTTCCTGGAGCATTGATGTTATCTTAATAATGTCATACCCATAGATCACGTCTGGAACCTCATCATCTTCAATATCCTGATTGAGGTATACCAAAACCTCCTTGCCTGAATACATCTCGATCTGCTGCTGCAGGGCTTCAATGGTTTTTGGTGTGGGTTCCATACCGGGCTGGTAGTCTATTTCGACTACTATTGTTTTGTATGGAGAATATTTTGAAAGGTACAGGGCATTGTAAGACCCGGGTATGTGAATCTCACCATAATGGACATAAGCCGGTATCAATATCAACACGCTAGCTAATGCTACAGCTATCACCAGTGTGGCAGTATAAATGACCAATGTTTTAAGGACTGATTCGCTCATCTGATTGCTTAAATTATATATATTGAATGTTATTAATTATTTTTTATTCATCCACATTGAATTCTATATTCCTGTTTTCCAGTTCCCTGGTAATCTCCTGGAAGAATATGCCCTGTCCCTGTATGTGGGAGTGGCCAGCTTCACACAAGCGTCCTCCTTCCATACCGACACTGGTGGTCAGGGTACCACATGAGGGACTCCCCTTTACTCCGACCAGCCTGATACTGTGGCCTGCTTCATAGAGCATCTGGATGGTGTCAGCTGCAGGCTGTAGAATGCGGCGGCAAAAACGCCTGTAATTAGGGATATCCAGTTGCTCGGAAGTTATTTCCCACCGTTTAGGTCCAAGATAGATGATTTCCGGACAGGGAAGTTGAATAATGCTGCCAGTCAGGTCCGGGCGGCTGTGGGATTTCAGCCCTTTTAGCTGCACATCGGGGTTTATCAGGCAGTGGGCGATTACCTGTATCTCCTGCATGCAAGTGTGATAGGATACTATCGGAATTAACACTTTTCACTCTAGCGCATCAGTTACATTCATTTCTAAAGTTCTTGCCAGGTATCCGGACTGAATGTGTACAGCGCCGGAACCGGTATGAGCGCATTATCCAATATGAAGGGTAGGCGGACGTAAGTATGATGGCGGGGAGCGGGATAGTGAGGGGACGAATGGGGGGCTGGGTTTTATCATTTGGTTCACCGCAAAGTGCGCAAAGACCGCAAAGGATTCTACTGCCATGGCTTTGCGTCCTTAGCGTGCTTTGCGGTGCAGTATTTGACAAATAATATATTTTAACAGCCGCCGGCAGCTAACCAACACAACATACACTTCGCACACAGGGACTGCCGCATATCAATGCAGCCACAAGTGACCATAAAAGTGCCTGCCTGCACCCACTTCCCCTTCTTTCATCCAGTATATATGCACCCACACGCGGACACCAGTGCAGGAGTGGAGAAGTGCAGAAAAAAAAGCAGGCTGGAATTAATTCAATATTAACCGTGGTTCGAAACTCACACGAATCCACAAGGCTGGCTGCCACACTGCCGCCCTGACGGGCTGCGGTGGCAGTGTAAAGTGCAGATGCAGGGGCGACGGGAGATTTAAAGTAAAATGTCTTCACTTGTATGCCTTTTTTCTATAGAATACTACAAAAACTTTTACGGAATGTACTTCAAGTTTTATTTAAATCCTGTAATGGCCAGTCCTAATACGGTAAATTTTTCTTGTTCAAGCTAGTTTCTTAACGTCCATTCTGGCTGGAAAATCAGGAAGTTTATTTATGGCCTCTTTTATTCTTTGAATGTCAGAAGCAGGAAATTTTTTGATTTATTTGATAGCGTTTTTTTCGATAAGAACATCATAGCTCATTATCAATTTCCTCAAGTGCGATAAATTCGTTTTCTTCTCGTCCTGCTCTTGTGATATAGTCCCCTATAAGCTCTATTTCTTTGTCATCAGGAAGCACTTCGCCCATCATGAGTAAACTTTCAACATGTTCAAGCCTTCTTAAAACTTCATCAAGTTTTACACTGTTATTTTCGATTGATGAACTCATACTATTGAATCACGATTCATATTAGATAAATTTTGTGAATGCACGCCATCCACGCACCCGCCATATGCAGTCATCTATGCACTATCATGCAGGAAAACCAACCTATTTAATATCCCCGGAAGATTATTCATAGCCCTACAAAAAATACACAAAACACCCCATATCTTTAAACCATGACCAAAACACCACAACCACCCAAAAATAAAACCCTACCGACCCACACCCATACCACAGTACTGGGTTTCGGAGCACTGAACCTTGACAGGATATACTACGTAGATAGGATTGTCAGGCCCGATGAAGAAGGTTTTATCAGTTCCACAGAAAACCACCCAGGCGGGTCAGCAGCCAACACCATTGTAGGTCTGTCCAGGCTTGGTACCGCAACCGGCTACATAGGAAAAGTAGCTGGAGATGAAAGCGGCAGGATACTACTTGACGACCTGTCATCAGAAGGTGTGGATACAACAAGTGTCAGTATTACCAATAACCAGAATGACAGGAGCGGTGAATGCCTCATCATGGTAGACGGCAGGGGAGATCGGGGTATACTTGTAGACCCTGGTGTGAATGATACTATTTCCATAGCAGATGTGGATATGAACCAGATCAACAGTGCCGCCCTCATCCACATGACCTCCTTTGTATGCAGGAATTCCGACACATCCTTTGAGACCCAGAAGCATGTTGCAGCCCGTACATCCGCAGACATAAGCCTGGACCCAGGCACACTATATGCCGAGCTGGGTATGGAAGCATTAATGGAATTCATAAGCCGGGCCAGGGTAGTGCTGCCAAGTGACCATGAACTACAGCTCATGACCGGATGTGAGGATGTACATGAAGGTGCCAGTATGCTCATCGATGCCGGGGCACAATGGGTCGCTGTCAAGATGGGAGCAGATGGATGCTATGTTACGAACGGGACCATACAAAAGCAAATACCTGCGCAAAAAGTAGTGGTGGTGGACACTACCGGTGCCGGTGATGCATTCAATGCCGGTTTTATCTACGGCATGCTGCAGGGTAAGACAATAGTCACCTGCGCCCTGATGGGTAACATCACTGCATCAATTAAAATAACAAAACGCGGTGCGCGCAGCGGATTGCCCCACAGGGACCAGCTGGATGCGGCTATAACAGGTCTTTAAGGTATATCCGGAATTTCCCAAGTTTTCCATCATAATTGCCAGCCGACATACGTTTTACACCCTGTACCCCGGATGCTGCATACATAGCTGCTTTCATGGCATTTCCCACAGCTTTCTCATCAACACCGTTGATCACGATCTCAGGGATGGACTCTATGCCATCCGGCACTGCAAAATCCGGGATTTTTCCTTTCAGCGTGGGGCAGTAAGGATGGTTGGTACTTGGTCCGACCTCGGGATGTGCCTGCCCGGGATAGACTGGCTTGGAACCGGCAGAGCAGATATCAAAGGTCGATACCGCACCTTCCACGGCGACCACGGCGACCACAGCCTCCACTGCCCTGTCCCCGGCTTTTAGTGCTGTATCTACTGAATCGCAGAAGAACCATACATTTCCACCCATAACACCCCTTGCCGTGCCGAGATGCCGCTCGATGATGAACTCCCCCATCATAAGCGGGAGCACGATGGCCTGCCTGCCGTACCGCTCTTCTTCGACCTGGTAGCCGTCAGCACAGTATCCTACAGGTGCCATCATATCAATGGAAGTCCCGGATTCCAGGGCATTGAACACTGAAGTGGTGGGCACAACAAGGATGCCCTGTCTGATTCGCCAGCCCAGTTCCGAGGCCAGTATTCGGTCAGAGTCCTTGATATCGTTCACCCATATCTGCACAACAGCCCCTATCCTGCCATCAGGGGTGTCGGCCGGGTCAAGCCAGGCCTCTATACCGCCCTCGGATTTCCCAAATACGGTGGACGGCAGGGCAGTGGAAAGGTAAGCAGCGCGTTTGAGCCGCTTCTTGTCGCTGGCAGTGATGATAAATCTGGTAAATACACCGCTGAAGGCTTCGCAGTAGGTATCATCCACAATGATGTTATTTATATTCAAGTTCATACCTATCTTTTTAAGATTATTGCATTTCTTAGTTATTATATTTTCTCATTCTTTTTGCTGCCACTGTTTTTGTTGAATTTGAGCGATAGCAAAATCGAAATCCAGATTGTTGATGCATGGTGCATGTTCATACATGTTGGCCTGTAAGAGGATAACCAGGCCATAGTTCATTGAAGGTCTTATTGTGCAGTCCCAAAAGGTTTAACATATTTTCATAAAATACTATTCTACAATGAAAAATGTTGGATTACTGTTAGAAAGACAGCATATACATCTGGTTATATTAGCGGTTCTCCTGGCAGGAATATCTATTCTTGTTAAGACAGGCAAATTCATGGATGGGCAAATTCTTGGTATCGATACTGTAACATGGTTCGTGCTTGCCATCGCCATTGCCGTATTGCACCAGGTCTATGTCTTGTTCTGCTGGCGGGTACAATTGCATTATTCACTGATCACCAAGTTATTTGGCTGGAACTGATTTACCTATTATTCAACTGGTTTTTTCATACTTGCAATATTAAGGATAATTTTCGTAATACTACTGGCAGTTTCCAGCAGGAACACCCTGCCTGTGGACCAGTTCATATTGAACATCATGGCACTGGCAGTCACTCTGCCGGCCGTGTATCTATTTTATTCTATTGCCAGGTTTTTTCCCTACAGTCGTGCTGTGGGGATAGACCACTTTGATAAGTCCTATAGAAATAAACCATTGGTAAAAAAAGGGATCTTCAAGTATTTCAAGAATCCAATGTATATTTTCGGGATTGCAATACTGTTGATACCCGGACTGTTGTATTCATCCGTTGCAGCGCTGCTGATAGCTTTATTTAGCCAGGTTTACATCTGGGTCCATTATTATACGACCGAGAGACCGGACATGAAAAGAATTTACGGTACCGGTTAAGACATATTTCCATTGCCTGAAACCCCATGTCCAGTCGGGACAGGCTCATCCTCCTCTAATTTTATATACTCTACAGAGAATACTTTCCGGTCATGAAAAAAAGGTATTTGATCCCTGCTGTCTTATTGATGCTCATATTATTACCTGGTGTATCCGGTGATATCGGTCCCAAACCTTCAATGAAGTTCAACCTGGTCTATGAGACACAGGGTATACCCGAACTCATTGACGGGCAGCAGATTGAATGTGATGATGCCGGGTGCCTTGATGCAAGACCACTGGAGTGGCTGGGTCCCCAGGGTTTTGATTGTACACAGGACGAATGTAATTCCATTGCCTACGGGTATGGACAATATCACAGGCTGGTTATCAATTTCTCAGACCAGCAGCGGCAGAGTAATATTTTTAAAAGCAGTTCATACTTTGCGGAATTTAACGTGAGGGTTACAGACACCGGTCTGGTTGTGGAGGAGGTACCTCCCCTACAGAGAACGACATCCGGTGATATTCCTATTTTTGTAATAGCACTTGTGTTAACGGTAATACTGGAATTGCTTGTGGCTTTTGTCTTTGTGTCAGTTAAGAAAGAGCCGCGGAGTATCTTAGTTGGTGTCCTGGTCGCAAATATGGTATCACTCCCCATAGTCTGGCTGGTTTTCCCGTATCTGCCCTTACATTTCCTGCTGGTAATATTATTCTCAGAGATATTTGCAGTACTGTTCGAAGGATATTTCATTTTCCTATTCACAAAAAAGACTTTAGCGCTGGTAATGTCACTGATATTGAGCCTGTTGATGAACCTATGTAGTTTTATTATAGGCGGGATTATTTTTATTTTCCTTGTTTAGCCACCATCAACCCACACAATACGTAACCATCTTGCGGTCCTGCTTCAAATCCTCTGGGTCGTCCTCCACATCCACATGTGGCACCCCGTACTCATCGTTCATCTCTGCCACAATTGTCTCAAAATCCGACCCCACCATCAATTCCCTTAACAGCACCACCACAGGCCCGATAATAATATAATTGCAGAACCACTGATGCAGTATCAGGTCCACCCCATCATACCCCACATACTCCCTGAACACGTCCCTGTAATACATCTCACTCTTGCAGCAATCAAGGTAATACAACTGGTATGGTTTCCTGTCCTGATGACTGAATCCTTCCTTCATGGCATCGGTAAAACAGCTCACATCATCGCTCAGGCTTAAGTGTTTCCCGTATCCTGCATGGCTTTTCAAATACACCAGATCCTCATACGCCAACGACTCACGCCAGAGTTCCTGCAGGCCCCCTGAATAACTCCGGCCATGGACCAGCCTTATCCGTGCCCTGATACTGTTACCATTGTGGTTGAACACAGTTTCAAAGATATCCAACCCGACCTTGTGCCCGGTAAGCTCAAAACCGGTTTTCTTAAGTTTGAGCCTGGCCCCCTGGAAGACACTATAATCATAAAAAGCACCGAAAGGGTCAGGTCCTATCAGGAGGGTGGCATTGAATTTGCCGTCACCAAACATCATATCATATCTGGGGGCAGTACGGGCAGTTTTTTTCATTTCGTGGCATTTTGTCTATTTTTTACAAATATAACATTAACGTTCAATGAAAAACTGGAGTGTTATCCTGATAAAAACCCTCCTGACTTCAGGATAATATTATAATTAAGAAGGTATTGATTATTTAAGAAACGGAGAATTTTAGATGGATATACAGGTCATTGATTTTGAAAAGGAAGTAAGCAAACTGGAATCGCCCCGCCGCCCCCATGACATGGTGTTCATTGACGACTCGCTGCTTCGCGCCGTGCTGTGTGAGGGTAAAGGCAAATGGTACGTCCACGATTACGACGAGTTCTTCCTTCACCACAAGGGCAGCGTGGTCATTGAATCAGACAATTCTACCATTGAGCTGAAATCCGGCACTGGTATACTGGTGCCTGCCGGAGTGCGGCACAGGACCAACTCAGAAAAACCGGCCGTGTTCCTTGTATTCAGGCACAAACAGACTGCCTGCATACTGGCGTAGGGCAGGATGGTGAGGGATGGGCTACCTAAAAAAACTTGAAGACATTAATCTTCCCATAGTCCTGCTCCTGTCCCAGCTGGTTACATATCCCTTTATCATCGGCATCAGGAACCATGAGGACCCGGTTGGCAACGTTATCAGTGCCCTGCTCATCATAATTCCTGTATTTGCCATGCTGGGCATTATCCTGAGGCTATTCTTTAAAAGGATACATACGGGAAAAAATATGGTGATTTTTCTTGACCACAGGGGAGTAAAGCTCAAAGAGATTCCAGGTCTTATCGGCATCATGATACCTATGTCATTAGTAATGCTCATCGTGCTGCTTTACGGCATTATCCTCTTCATCTATTTCTTCTTCATTACCATACCCCTGTACCTCATTTTCAGGTTCGGCAAGAAAAAGGGCATGAGGAGTCTGCTGAAATGGCTGTTCAGACTGGAGGCAAAGGTATGCATCAGGCTTAAGCGGTACGAACGGGTGGGATATGTGCTGCCGTTTGTTTTCGGCATCTTGTTCTCGCTGGTACTGACACAAGGGTATGTGGCACATGGAGTGCTGTACCTGCTGATACTGATGCAGTTCTCCTTTGTAGTGGCACTGTATAACGTGATAGGGCAGCAGGAAGTACTTACCCAGTGAGGGTATCCAGCAGATGGTCAAAGCCCCGGATCCATTCATCAAAATCCATTACATAGTCTACAGCACACACCTTGCTCAAGTTGCGCCCCCTAACTAGTTCCCTGATGCGTTTACCGCCTGCTATTGTTGTGTCAGAGGGGCCATACGGATTGAACATCATACTCTTGAACACATAATCACATATGAGGAACACGTCCTCAAAGAAATAACACGTAAACCCAGGGGTATGTCCGTTGATGTGATATGCCTCGATCCCGTCCATTTCAAACCCGGTCTCAAAGATGCGATCAAAGGTAAAACCCCGGCACAGGTCGAATCTGGAATCTGCCTTATGGATACAGACATTTGCTGAAAAATGTTCCCTGTACTGGTTGGAGGCTCCCAGAAAATGGAAGTGAGTGAACAAGATAGCATCCATTCCTGCCAGATCGGTATCAAAACATGATGGACAGTCTATTATGAAGGATCTATCGTTAGTACGTATACGGTAGGCTGCATGTTCCAGACCCAATCTGGGTGTTGAGTTCAATCTGAACACATGATCTGTGACCTGAGTGTCCACTACGCTGTAACGGGCTGAGCATTCCTCAGATGTTATGAACTTCTCTTTGGGGGCACCGCAGAAAGGACAGCGGTCAGGCAGGTACCCCACCATGTTGTAACCGCATACTGTGCAGACAAATTGTTCCTCTGGCATTTCACTTACCCCGTAAATACAGATAGTTTGCTAAATTAAAAAAAGGGATTTGTAACGTGCACCAATCCATATATCCATCAAGGCATTGGCGGGTAAGGATTCGTGTAATTGGGCATGAAAATCTTCCATTTCATGTATTCCTACCTCCAATTAATTAAGGACCAAGTGTCCGATTCATCGAGTCAATCCCCTATGTGATCTAATCGATGATTCCAACGCAGTTACTGCATTAAGGAATTGAAAAAAACTCAGTCTTCCCGTTCCAGTTCCTGGACCACATCATTGACGGTCAGTTCACCTTTAGCTGCCCGTTTCACCATAGGATAAATGAACGAACAATCATCCAAGGCGTTCCATCGCGCCTCTCCCACTTTCCTGATTACTTCGTTCATGACCTTGC
>Ga0255456_1017_pt1 | contig 33498 bp, 39 predicted proteins | sample ANMaggQLBNCT01C7_FD_182646 | JGI IMG/M metagenome (GOLD analysis project Ga0255456, IMG submission 182646) | Sediment cell enrichment communities from methane seep in Santa Monica Basin, California, United Staets - ANME aggregate JGI... | ecosystem: Environmental > Aquatic > Marine > Cold seeps >...
GCTTATTACGGGTGGCTTAACTGCTCGGGTTTAGACTGGGCAGACTCAGGGTTAACGTTTGTTATCATTGCTGATGATAACCAGGGTGAAATTCAACAGATCCGCAGTGCAGATGTTGATGTTTATTTATATAAGGCATTAGGCAGTACATATGCGAGTGCTTCCAATAAAAATAACTGGGAGCAGCACATAATGGATTTTGTTGATAGTCATGGTTATGTTGATGGTTTCTTCTGGGATGAAATTGATCCGGGTTATTATGGGCAAAGCAGCAAAGATGAATTTAACCAGCATTTGACTGCAATAAATGATCATGCCCACATGAATGGTCAAAAGACAATTGCCAACGGTGTAAGATATTATGCAGATCATTGTAATAATGATTTTTACATGTGGGAGAGTTTTATGAGTTCCTTTACAGGGACTTCAGCTGATCCTGAGTACTATTATGTAGATTTTTTCATACGAACAGGAGAGGATAATGATCCTTATAAGTGGATCAATAACATTGCTAAATGGGAATATCTGCAAAATAGCTCTGTACTGGATAAAACATTAGCTCATTCTTATGGTGACCCTTTGGATGATGATAAAAGTAATTACAACTACATCGCTGCCCGTGTCTTAGGACTAAAGGGATTTGGTTATGTAGATGCAAATAACTTTGCTGCTACGCAAATAACGCTTGCACAAGGAATGAGATGGGATCTGGGAGTGCAGCTTGACCATACTATAGATGAACAAAATCAAAGATTAAGCGGCCAATTTACCAGTGGCGAAGCAGAAGATGATGTAAAGCAGACTATTTCCACAGGAAATGCTGTTTATTCTATTACAGCATTAGCACTTGGTGCATCAGCAAGTGAAGAGTCTGAAGTGGAACATTACAATGAGGGTAACGATGACCCGTCCATGCAAACTATATTTTTTACAGCCTTTGATGTGCTGCTGGTTATTATCATTACGGCTATATTGATTGCGAAGTTTCGACCCTGATATTTTTGACTCTCTTTAACATCGTGCGGGTAACTTCATTGTTCAGGAACATATCATGGAACATGGAATCTCACGACCTGGCTCAATGGACAGGATTTACAGGATTTACAGGATGGAATGGCAACCAGTATCCTGTCTATCCTGTAAATCCTGTCAAGATTTTCGATTTCTCCGATGATTTAGGCAAACTATTACCCACACAATGTTGGAGTGATCCATATTTTTTGTGGGAGGCGATGAGTGGTATGCGGAGCATGTGGAAGAGATCATCGCTGAGAAGACGCCCATAGAATATGAGGTGCCCATGCCTGACTATTCCATGGAGGGAATGGGCAAGCCTGGTGAAATCGTGGCTATAGTTGCTGGTACTTTATTAGTGCTGGTGATATCCTCGGGTGTTGGTAAGGTACTTGGTAAAAAACGAGACTTTTTATTATTTACTGGGACTATTCAAAAAACCGCAGAGAGCGCAGAGGCACGCAGAGAAAAACAACACATCTCTGCGCCGCTCTGCGTCCTCTGCGGTGAATCTTTTTTGCCACGATCCATTTATCCGGAATAAATTACAAAGTCACTGAAAAACAGGGGACATGACGTCCCATGATTGCTATTTTTCATTGTTTAAGTTTAAGTGCATACTTGAATATATCAGTATGATGATGTAATCCATAATAATTTATATTATCATACTGATATAATCTGGTACAAAATATATCAGTATAGTGATAAAGATTAAATAATTTGGTTGCCATGTGATATTGATGCTCGAAAAAAGCCTGATATTTGAAATCCTGAGAGACCAGAACTACTGGTTCAAAGATTTTACTCATGAGGAGTATATCGAACGAGAGCATTACATGGGCAAGATGAAAGAATTGCTCCATTCAAAATCAATAACCATCGTGACAGGTCCAAGAAGGACTGGAAAGACAGTACTATTAAAACAGACAATCAATGAGATGGTGGAAGATGGGGTTGATAGAGAACAGGTATTGTACCTGAATCTTGAGGATTACAGGCTGTATTCCCACCATTCACTTGAACTTTTAAGTGCAGTCCTTGAAACATATAAAGAGAACATAAACCCAAAAAAGAATATCTACTTTTTCATAGACGAGATACAGAACATAGAGGGTTTTGAACATTTCTTGCGAACAGAATATGACAGGGACGCAAAAGAGAAAATAAAATTCATCATAACCGGCTCAAATTCAAAACTGTTGTCAAAGGAACTTGGAACACTGCTGACAGGCAGGACCTCAACATTGACTGTATATCCTTTTTCCTTTGGGGAATATCTCCTCTATCATAATGTAAAAATAAATACGAGTTCATATTTCACACTTGAATCTCAGAAAAATGAGATAAAGCAGTTGTTCAATAAGTATGTCGCTTTTGGTTCAATACCAGAGTTCCTTGATGAAACAAAACCATACGACAGGCTGAATGAATATATTGAAAATATAATCTTTAAGGATATAGTTGTGCGTTTTAAGATAAGGAATGCCAGATTAGTAAAAGAACTGGCAATATTTTTGGCAACAAACACTGCAAAAACGTATTCCATAAGCAAGTTGGCAAAAACGTTCGAATGCTCTGTGAACACTATACAGGAATACATCTTTGACCTTGAACAGGCGTATCTGTTCTTCTACTTGAGGCAGTACTCATATTCATATAAGGAACATATCAAAACCAAGTCAAAAGCATACTGCATAGACACAGGACTTGCCTGTGCAACAGGATTCCATTTTTCCAGGAATCATGGTCGTCTTCTTGAGAATGCCGTGTTTATTGAACTTAAAAGAAGGAACAGCGACATCTATTATCATAAAGGTGCCAGAACAGGAGTGGAATGTGATTTTTTAATAAAAGAAGGAATGCACCTGACCAACGCAATACAGGTGACAGAATCACTTGCAAACCCTAAAACTCAAAAAAGAGAGATCAACGGTCTGCTAGATGCAGCTCAACAATACGGACTTGAAGATGGTTTGATACTGACCGATAATGAATATGATGATATGGTACAGGACGGGATATGTATACACGTGCGCCCAATATGGTTCTGGATGCTAAGTGTGTGATACCGATGTCATTATGAATCACTAATATTGTGCCCCGGGCCACCCACGAATAGCTGGCAGGTGGAGGAACCTATCGGTCATTTGGGAGTTTAGTAAAATCCCGTGCCTGGATATATGTACATATCCTTATCTTCCAGTGAATAAGGTATCCACTTCAAATAAGAGGGAAAAAATAATAGCCACAGAGATCACAGAGGATTTCTTCTCTGTGTCCTCTGTGCTCTCTGTGGCAGATAAATATAAACAATGATTTATACAAATTTTATTACCCTACTTTTTGAAAGGGATACTGAATAAGCGATAGATACAAGTGGGATTCAGTGATAATAATAATACATGTCCGACCTACTGGAAAGATCCCTGAAAGCAGCTCCTATCGTGAACCGCGGCGAGTACAATTATTTCATACATCCCATTACTGACGGAGTTCCGTATCTGGAACCTGCCCTGCTAAATGAAGTGACTGACAGGATAATGGCTGTTGCCAAACCCGGCTTTGATAAGATACTTACCATCGAGGCCATGGGCATCCATATCGGAACAGCCCTGGCCCTAAGGACAGGTAAACCCATGTCCATAGTCCGAAAACGTCCGTATGAGCTTCCGAATGAAGTAAAGATCCACCAGGCCACTGGCTATTCTAAAGGCGAACTGTACCTGAACGGGATATCCGCAGGTGAGCGTTTGATCATAGTCGATGATGTGGTCAGCACAGGCGGGACGCTGGAAGCCGTGTGGCAGGCCGTGGGGATCGCTGGTGGAATTATCGTGGATACCGTCGTAGTTATCGAGCGGGGAGATGGTGCCAAGCAGCTCAGACAGGCAGGTTTGCCTGTGAAGACCCTGGTAAGGGTCGATGTTGGCCCCGAGGGTGTGGAGATATTAGGATAATATATTCATCACAGCCATGAACGATTCATCCTTTCTTGATATCTTTGACTTTGACCTGGAACGGGTAGTTGACCTGATCAACCGATCAGATGCAAGGACCGTGGGTCTTCAATTCCCGGAAGGCTTTAAGAGGCAGGCATTTTCCATAGCAAGGGAACTGGAAGATAAGACAGGGGCGCTTGTTTTGGTATCCGGCAACCCATGTTTCGGGGCTTGTGATATCGATATGGTACTCAAAGGTTCTGTGGATATCATGTTCCATTTCGGGCATTCCGAACTTGTGGACGGGCTGGATAATGTAATTTTCATGGAAACACCTGCCAGGGTTGATATCGGGCCTGTGGTTGAAATGGCGGCTGTTGAACTGGATGCAGGCACAGTGGGTCTTGTGACCACTGTCCAGCATGTCCATCAACTGGACAAGGCCAGGAATATCCTGGGATCAAGTGGGATGATGTGTGTGGTAGGTACCGGTGATTCGCGGATCAAATATCCGGGACAGTTGCTGGGCTGCAACTTTTCGGCTGCCGAGGTCAAATGCGACAGCTACCTGTACATCGGAAGCGGGAAGTTCCATCCATTGGGTGTGGCTGTGGCAACAAGGCGAAAAGTACTGGCAGCCGACCCCATGTTAAACACTGTTGAGTGGGTGGACCCTGAAAGGATATTGAGGCAAAGGGGCGGGGTGATCGCCAGGTGTCTTGATGCCACTTCCTTTTGCATAATCGTATCCACCAAGATAGGACAGGAGAGAATGGGACTGGCACGGCGGCTGGCCGAACTTGCTAAAAAGCATGGTAAGGAACATATCATAATTTCACTTGACAATATCACTCCCGATGCCTTGTTGCAGTTCAAGGTGGATGCTTTTGTAAACACGGCATGTCCGCGCATTGCGATAGATGAGGGTGGACGGTTCAATGCGCCTGTGCTTACGCCAGTGGAGTTTGAGATTGTGCTCGGTGAGCGGGACTGGTCTGACCTGGTGTTTGATGAGATAAGGGATGATGCCATACAATAAGGTTATTAAATATTGAACTAAATGGGTACCTGAGGTGACCTGTATGTCTAAATTTAAAAAAAGAGACTTGGAACGTAAGGGTGAAAAGAAAAAACAGATCCTTGAAAAAAAATTGATTAAGAACAATCTTGAGTCTTTGACAGGGTCAGAAGGGGAAATTGCGAAGTTACCCGAAGAGGAGTAGTTCTGGTTGCAGGTAGGGATAAAGATACTTGCCGGAGGCGTCCTTGAAAAAACAATTGAAGTAGAAGAAGGAAGTACCTATAGTGAAATCCTTGCAGAACTTGGGATCAACCCTGAGACTGTTGTGGTGATGGTCGACGGCAGGCCTGTACCTATAGATGATATCGTGGATTCAAGTCGAATTGATATCCTTAGAATCGTATCAGGAGGATGATCAACTACGGATAATCCTCCACCCTGACCGCAGTACTCGGGGGTTGGTAGCAAACCTTGTTATTGGCGGTACGATGGCAATTGGAGTGAAAGCCGTAGCAAGGTCCAGGTCCCAGTCCAGTACAGGCTGCGTGAAATCAGGTCTAAAGGAAATATTATACTTACCCGACAGGGCGTGCAGATATCCTGTCAACATGCCTGTGTAGGCGGGATCCTCCAGGCCGTAGACGGTATCCAGTTCAAAATGCCTGAATTTGAAAATGGATAGCAAATCCCTGATAAGCCGCATTAACGGTCTTATCAGAGGAGTAAAATTCTTTACTTGCGGAATGGATCGGGATTTGACGGATTTTTTTATGTCCTTGGTTTCAGGTGGTTTTTCTTTATACTGCCGATGGATCAACGTGCGGCCCAGAATGAGTATATCTGTTTGTTTATCCTTTAATTCATATTGAATGGCAAGTATCAGCCAGCTTATGCTAAGACTACCGTCTATTATTCCTTCTGACCCGGAAGATCGGGCACGGATAGTAACAGGGAATAGCAGCACAACTATGATCATTACTATTACTATTCCCATCAGGAGCCAAATCATTTCAATTGTGCTTGGTTTTAATTGGTCTCGGTTTCACCGGTTTTCGCCTTATTTTTCTCTTCCATTATCGATTTGCATTTTTCCATCATTTCCGGCATTATCTCGGTAAGCTGGGCCAATACACCTTTCCCCTTGATGCTAAATACCTGGACATCTTCTGGCGTCACCACAAGGAAAGCCACGGGTTGAATAGAAGCACCACCGCCCCCGCCACCGCCGGTACCTTCCTCGCCTGCTTTCTTTTTGCCTTCCCCTCCGCCACTGCCAAAACCAAAGCTGACCTTGGTCACTGGTATGATGGTCTTACCTTCCACTATAATATGTTCTCCAATCACGGTCTTGGTGGAGACCATGTCGGCAATCTCTTCTGTAATGGTCTTTAATAAATCGTCCACTATCAAAACTCTAACCTCCACTAATTTGGTTGTGTATTAAAGTATATGTATCTATCCCTGAGAATAGTACTTCTTAAATAGCCCACCGACGTATGACTTGCTCTACTCTCACATGGAGTGTAGATTTGACTGATTTGAGTTGCTAAAAGGGTTAAGGCAATTGTTTTCATTCAAAACTACATATAATCGGAGATACTGGTTGAAGCCATAATTATTATATAGAAGTACAAACAGTTACAAGTGCTCTAATTATATTATTAATATTACAGGGATCATAATTACCGGAGGAAGAAGATCAATGGCAGGATTAGGCGGACAGCCTATAATTATTATTGACCCGGAAAAAAGCAGGACGACAGGCCGGGACGCACAGTCAGCAAATATCATGGCAGCAAGGACAATTGCAAATGCTGTGAAAACCACATTGGGACCCAAAGGCATGGATAAGATGCTGGTCAATGCTGTGGGTGACATAACAGTTACCAATGATGGCGCAGCTATTTTGCAGGATATTGATGTCCAGCACCCTGCAGCCATGATGATGGTGGAGATATCAAAGACCCAGGAAAAAGAAGTGGGAGATGGTACTACCAGTGCCGTGGTCCTTGCAGGAGAACTGCTGGGCCAGGCTGAAAAACTGATTGAACTTGATGTTCATCCCACAGTTATCATCAAGGGTTTCAGGCTTGCAGCTGAAAAGGCACAGGAAATCCTGGAATCCAATGCAATCGGGATCACAGCTGACGATACCGAAACACTCAGAAGGGTTGCACTCACTGCACTTTCAGGTAAGGGCAGTGAGATGGCACTGGACGACCTGGCAGATCTGACAATAAATGCTATCCGGTCTATTACAGATAATGGAGAAGTAGATATCCAGCACAATATCCAGATCATCCACCAGAGGGGGGGTTCTATAAAGGACACACATCTTCTCAAGGGTATGGTGATCGATAAGGCCCGGGCCCACAAGAATATGCCAAAAAGTGTAATAAATGCAAAAATTGCGATTCTTGATGTGGGTATAGAGGTACAAAAAACTACTATAAGTGCCAAGATCAAGATATCAACCCCTGATGAACTGGATGAAGCATACAGTGACGAATACCAGACTGTAAAAGAACAGGTGGACAGCCTGATAGCCAGCGGGGCCAATGTAGTGGTCACTGAGAAAGGGATTGACGATATATCCCTGCATTACCTTGCCAAGAATAACATCCTGGCCATTAGGCGGGTCAAGGAGGACGAACTGAAAAAGATCGTTCGTGCCACCAGTGCTGTGATCGTGTCCAATGCCATGGACATATCCCCTGAAGACCTGGGTAATGCCGAACTGGTCGAAGAGAGGGGAATTGGCAATTACAAGATGATCTATTTCGAGGGATGCAATAATCCCAAAGCTGTGACTATACTAGTCCACAGTGGTGCTGATTTTATCACAGATGAGGTTGACAGGGCGCTGGATGATGCACTGAATGTAGTAAAGGTGGTCGTAAACGAAGACAAGATCATGTTCGGTGGCGGTGCACCTGAAATTGAGGTTGCACTGCAGCTTAAGGAATATGCCTCCTCATTAAGCGGACGTGAGCAGCTGGCCGCAGTTGCATTTGCCGATGCAATGGAAGGTCTGCCAAGGAGCCTTACAGAGAATTCCGGCCTTGACCCTGTAGATATCCTGGTACAATTAAGGGCCGAACATAAGAATGGTAATAATACTGTGGGTCTGAACGTGCTGACCGGTGAAGTCATGGATATGAAGGATACCAGTGTGGTCGAGCCGTTAAAGGTCAAGATCCAGTCAATAAAATCAGCGACCGATGCTGTTGCAATGATACTGAGGGTAGATGATGTGTTCGCATCCAAATATACCGGCCTGATGGATGTAAAACCCGAACACAGAATGGATAGCTATGATGGTATTGAAGCTCCTGATATCGGAGATGATTATTAGATAAGACTGGCAATAGTACGGAAGGATCAACACTGTATTACATAGAGGTTTGATATGGGGAAGAATAAGGACGTGGAGGTAGACCCATTATCGAATGACACTCTTGAAGATTCTGAAGAGCAAATGGTCGAAACTGAAGAAATAACAGTGGAAGAACCTATTAGTGCACTGGAGGAATCCGGCAGATTAGCGTCAGAGTACCTGGACCATTTGCAGCGGCTTCAGGCAGAGTTCGATAATTACAAAAAGAGAGTGGACAGGGAAAAGGCAGAACTTATTGAATATGCCAGCGCAGAACTGGTATCAGAGTTAATTGACATAATGGAGAACCTTGAACGGGGTGTGGCAAGTGCAAAAGGATCTGATGACATTGACTCCATTGTTAAAGGAATGGAGATGGTCAGCACCCAGTTGAAAGATATTCTTGGATCCAGGGGTCTTAAACCCATAGAAGCTGTGGGTAAAAAGTTCGACCCCCATTACCATGAAGCAATGATGATGACCCCAACTGATGAGTACCCTTACAATACAGTGATCGAAGAGTTCCAGCAGGGATACATGATAAAGGATAAAGTGATACGGTATTCCAAGGTCAGGGTATCGGTAAATGAAAATAATAGTAATAATAGTGAATAATATATGTTTGTGAATTATTATAGTAAGATGAGGTGAATTGAATGGCAAAGATTATTGGAATTGATCTGGGAACAAGCAATTCTGGGGCTGCTGCACTTATTGGAGGCAGGCCGACAATAATTCCCAGCGCTGAAGGAACGAGTGTAGCTGGAAAGGCATTCCCGTCAGTTGTGGCTTTTACTGAAGATGGGCAAAGACTGGTAGGTGAACCTGCACGAAGACAGGCCGTTACCAATCCCGAAGGTACTGTAATGGCTATCAAGCGAAAGATGGGAACCGGGGAAAATGTTAAGATCAAGGATAAGGAGTTTACTCCACAGGATATATCGGCTTTTATACTGCAGAAAATAAAACAGGATGCTGAAGCTTTCCTGAGTGATACGGTAGAAAAAGCTGTCATTACTGTCCCTGCATATTTTAACGATAACCAGAGGCAGGCGACCAAGGATGCGGGAGAGATCGCAGGACTTGAAGTGGTACGGATAATCAACGAGCCCACCGCCGCATCACTGGCATATGGCCTGGATAAAAAATCCGACCAGAAGATACTGGTATATGATTTCGGCGGTGGTACACTGGATGTTAGCCTCATGGAAGTCGGGGACGGTGTCTTCGAGGTCAAATCCACATCGGGAGATACACAACTTGGTGGTACTGATATGGACAATTTGCTTATCGACTATATTGCCGAAGATTTCCTGAACAAGGAGGGAATCGATCTCAGGTCTGACAAAACAGCAAACCAGCGTCTGCGGGAAGCTGCTGAGAAGGCAAAGATCGAACTTTCCACTACAATGCAGACGTCGATCAACCTGCCCTTTATTACTGCCAACCAGGCAGGTCCCAAACACCTGGAGATGACACTTACCAGGTCCAAACTGGAAGAACTGGTCATGCCAGTTATTGTAAAGACCCGCCAGCCCATGGAACAGGCAATTAAGGATGGGGGAATAAGCACATCTGATATTACTACTATTATTTTGGTAGGCGGGCCCACAAGGATGCCTGTGGTACAGAAGTTTGTAAGTGATATTGTCGGTAAGGAAGCCGAGCGGGGTATTGACCCGATGGAATGCGTGGCTATGGGTGCTGCTATCCAGGCTGGCGTACTGGAAGGTGAGGTCAAGGATGTGCTGCTGCTGGATGTTACACCTTTGTCCCTTGGTATTGAGACCCTTGGTAGTGTGTCAACGAAGCTAATCGAGCGTAACACCACTATACCAACCAAGAAAAGCCAGATTTTCAGCACGGCTGCCGATAGCCAGCCGTCTGTGGACATCCATGTGCTTCAGGGTGAGCGTGCCATGGCCCACGATAACACCACACTGGGACAGTTCACGCTGGTTGGTATTCCACCGGCACCCAGGGGTATTCCCCAGATCGAAGTAACCTTTGATATCGATGCCAACGGCATCATTCATGTAACAGCCAAGGACCTTGGTACCAATAAGGAGCAGAAGATCACAATCACGGCACCGCATAAACTTTCCGAGGACGAGATCAAGTCAAAGGTCAACGATGCCGAACAGTATGAAGAGGCTGACAGAAAGGCAAAGGAACTTATAGAGCTTAAGAACCAGGCCGATACACTGGTATATACTACGGAAAAAGCCCTGTCCGATCTTGGTGATAAGGTCACTGAAGACCAGCGCAAGTCTGTCACCGAAAAGATCGAGAAGACCAGGGAGTCCATCGGTACGGATGATAAGGACCAGATACAGTCTGCCATTGACGAACTGACCAAGGAGATGCAGGCCGTTAGCACCATGATATATGAACAGGCTGCCCAGGAACAGCAGGCGGCAGGTGGTGCGGGGGCCGAAGCCGAAGCCGAAGCCGGGACCGATGAAGCTACTGACGAAAATGTAGTGGATGCCGAATATGAAGTAGTGGACGAGGAAAAGGATAACTGATACTTTTCCTTAACTTTTTTTTATTAATTACACTGAATAATGGCTGATAAGCGCGATTACTATGAAATTCTGGGCGTTAATAAGGACGTCAAAGAAGATGAACTGAAAAAAGCCTACAGGAAACTGGCATTAAAGTACCATCCTGACCGCAATAAAGAGGCTGGTGCTGAAGAGACGTTCAAGGAGATCAGCGAAGCCTACGCAGTGCTTAGCGACCAGGAGAAACGTACCAAGTACGACCAGTTCGGGCATGCTGGTGTGGACGGACGCTGGAGCCAGGAAGATATCTTCAGGGGTGCGAACTTCGAAGACATGTTTGGGGGTTCCGGTGGCGGTGGTTTCGGGGATAGTATATTTGATATTATTTTTGGCGGCAGGGGTCGCAGGCGCGGTGGTCCCCAGAGGGGGTCTGACCTTAGATATAGTATGACTATTTCCTTTGAGGATGCGTTCCACGGAATGGAGCAAAAGATAAGTATACCCAGGACTGAGAACTGTAGCGTATGCAAGGGGAGCGGCGCAAAACCAGGTACCGAAGCCAAGACCTGCGGTACATGCAGGGGGAGCGGCCAGACCACCAGTGCACAGAATACGCCTTTCGGGCAGTTCATGACCACAAGTACCTGTCCCACATGCAGGGGCAGGGGTAAGGTGGTCGATGTTCCATGTACTAAATGTCATGGCAGCGGCAGGGTACAGAAGAAGCGGAAGATCAAGATTAAAGTGCCTGCCGGTATTGAAAGTAATTCGAGGATGAGGGTGGGTGGTGAAGGTGAGCATGGAACTGCTGGCGGGCCGCCTGGTGACCTTTTCGTTGATATTTATGTGAAGCCGCATAAGACTTTTAAGCGCGTGGGGGACGATATACTTGTAGAGAATGATATCAGTTTTACCCAGGCTGCTTTGGGTGATGAGATTATAGTGTCTACAGTGGATGAGAAGGTGAAGCTAAAGGTTCCTGCCGGGACTCAAACATGGGCTACTTTCAGGGTGAGGGGTAAGGGTATGCCCTATATGCACGGGCACGGGCAGGGGGACCTGCATGTGAGGATGAATGTAAAAGTGCCTAAAAAGTTATCCTTAAAGCAGAAGGAGGTTTTGCGGGAGTTTGCCAGGCTTAGTGGGGAGAAGCCTGCAAAGGAGAATGAGAAAGGGCTGTTCGAGAAGGTTGTTGACGGGGTGAAGGAGAAGATTTAGGATGACGGGTTGTTCTTTTCGGCAAGGGCTTACGAAATGAATGAAAATAATCAACTGTAGTAGTGCAAGAAATAACAATTATGCAACTGTTGCCTCTGATTTTTTAGTTTTTCTTACATCTGCCTGATTTACATTTTCTTTCTCATGCCTCATTTCAACTACATGACCCTTAACAGGCTCTCCCCACTCTTCATCTATTTGTGGATCGTTCACTATCTGTTTTACAAGATCCTTTTCGTTTTTGGCTGTATATTTTCTCAATATCCTTCCATACTTTGCCCCATCTGCCTCAAAGCGGCATCACTCTTTTCAGGAAAGACTTACTTACTCAGGTTTGCCCAGACTGAAGTTATACGACATGCCAAGGAGATTTCTTAAAGTATGAATAAATTGAAAACGTACTTAAATAATTGAGATAAACAAGTAAATGAATAATATGGATGGATCTATAAATCAATTTCCTGAACAGGAGGCAAGAGACAATATTGATAAACAGCTCAATGCCGCCGGATGGGCAGTTCAGGATAAAGATAAAATAGACTGGAATGAAAGTATTGGTATAGCCATCCGTGGATATCAAACTAATGTTGGGCCTACTGATTATGTATTATTTGTTGAAAGAAGACCTGTTGGAATAATAGAAGCAAAAAAAGAAGAAGAGGGATGCAGAATTACATCTCATGAACTTCAAGCAGAATTTTATGCAAAAAGTAAGCTTAAATACCTTGACAATGACCCGCTCCCGTTTGTTTATGAAAGTACAGGAACTATAACCCGATTTACTGATTACAGAGATCCAAAACCGCGTTCAAGAACTGTATTTACTTTTCATAGACCTGAAACTTTCAATGAATGGCTTAAGGAGGGTATTTCATTAAGGGCAAGAGTGTTGGATATTCTTGAACTTCCGGAATCCGATTTAAGAGAATGCCAGATAAATGCAATCAAAAATCTTGAAATATCCTTCAAGGAAAACAAGCCGAGATCTTTGATACAGATGGCTACAGGTTCCGGTAAAACCTACACGGCAATTACATCTATCTACCGTTTACTGAAGTTTGCTGATGCAAAACGGATATTATTTTTAGTTGATACCAAAAATCTCGGAGAACAGGCAGAACAGGAATTTATGGCATATCAGCCATCTGACGATAACCACAAATTTACTGAACTATATAACGTTCAACGGTTGCGCTCAAACTATATTTCACCAGACAGCCAGGTATGTATCAGTACTATTCAAAGGCTTTATTCTATTTTGAAAGGCGAAAAACTTGATGAGGGGGCAGAGGAAGCAAATCCGAATGAGAGTAAATGGGATCCGAAAGAACCGATGCCGGTTGTTTATGATGGAAGTATACCGATAGAATATTTCGATTTTATTGTAATAGATGAGTGTCACCGTTCAATATACAATCTGTGGAAACAAGTGCTTGAATATTTTGATGCTTTTCTGATTGGATTAACCGCCACACCCGATAAAAGGACATTCGGTTTTTTCAATGAAAATGTTGTGAGTGAATATTCCCACGAGGAAGCTGTGGTAGACGGTGTAAATGTTGGATATGATGTTTACATAATTGAGACTGAAATTTCACAATATGGGGCAACTATAAAAGCCAATGAGTATGTGGATAAACGCGAAAGGCTAAGCAGAAGGAATCGGTGGGAACAACTGGATGAAGATGTATCTTACTCCAAAAAGGATCTGGATAAAGATATTGTGAATCCCAGCCAGATTAGAAATATCATCCGTGCTTTTAAAAACAAATTGCCTGAGATATTTCCAGGTAGAAAAGAAATCCCAAAGACTCTAATTTTTGCAAAGACCGACAGCCATGCTGATGATATTATCCAGATAGTCAGAGAAGAATTTAATGAGGGTAATGAGTTTTGTAAGAAAATCACTTATAAGACCAAAGAAGACCCGAAATCTATACTCACACAATTCAGAAATGCTTATAATCCGAGAATTGCCGTTACCGTGGCTATGATCTCTGTGGGTACTGATGTTAAACCCCTTGAATGTCTGCTTTTTATGCGAGATGTGAAAAGCAAAAACTACTTTGAGCAAATGAAAGGGCGAGGTACTCGCATATTAGGTTATGATGATTTGAAAAAGGTTACTCCCTCGGCGTTTTCTGCAAAGACACATTTTGTTGTTGTGGATGCTGTTGGAGTTACAAAATCAATTAAAACCGACAGCCGCCCTCTGGAGCGGAAACGTGCCATTCCGATGAAGGATTTACTGGCCGCTGTAACTATGGGGGCCAGGGATGAAGACCTGTTCACTTCACTTGCAAGCCGCCTTACCAGACTGGAAAAACAACTTACTGACAAAGAAAAAGAAACATTCGAAGAAAAGGCAAACGGCAAGACTATTAATCAAACTGTTAAAGACCTGCTGAATGCTTATAACCCGGATAAGATCGAAGAAAAAGCTGAGGAGCTGAAACGGGAAAATCCTGAGATTACAAAAACCCAGGCCCATGAGATGGCAAAGGAAAACTTAAGCAAAACAGCAAGTTCAACCTTTAGCGGAGAACTTAACGGATACATTGAAAATGTCCGAAGGGTTCATGAACAGATTATTGATACTGTGAATATTGATGAAGTCACAAAAGCGCAGTGGGGAGAAGATGCCGCAGATAAAGCCAGAGAAATTATAAATGATTTTTCTGCGTATATGGAAGAGCATAAGGATGAGATAATGGCGCTTAGCATTTTTTATGATCAGCCATATAGGCTCAGAGAGTTGACTTCCAGTATGGTTAAAGATATTCTTGAAAAATTGAAAATGGATAAACCCTTGCTTGCACCGCTGTACGTATGGCAGGCATACGAGCAACTTGAAAAGGTGAACGGGAAAAGCCCGAAAAGTGAGCTGGTAGCACTTGTTTCCCTTATCCGCAGGGTAACAGGTATTGATGATAAACTGACAGCCTATGATAAAACAGTGGACAGGAACTTCCAGAAATGGGTATTTGAAAAACAAGCCGGAGCATTAAAGTTTAATGAAGAGCAGATGAACTGGCTGAGAATGATGAAGGAACATATTGCAACAAGTTTTCATATTGAAGTGGAAGATCTGGACTACACACCATTTGACGCACACGGAGGACGCGGCATGATGTTCCAGCTCTTTGGGAGTGGTATGAATACGGTTATTAATGAAATGAATGAGGCGCTGGCAGTATGAAAAATAAAATTGACCAGATCATCATGAAGCTTCGAGAAAATAAGCCTGTTCTTGAAGAGAAATATAAAGTCAAAACGCTCGGAATTTTTGGCTCATACGTCAGAGGAGAACAAAAAGAGGGGAGTGATCTGGATATTCTTGTGGAATTTCAGGAACCGGTAGGTCTTTTCAAATTTATGGAACTTGAAGAATTCCTTGGGAAAAATACTGGGGTTAAAGTTGATCTTGTATCCAGGAAGGCTTTAAAACCAAGAATTGGCAAGTATATCCTTGAAGAGGTAATTAACGTATGAAGAAACGGGATTATGGAGATTTTGTTCAGGACATACTTGATTCTATAAACGATGTCGAAAATTTCATTGATGGAATGGAGTTCGAGGATTTTATAAATGATAAAAAGACTATTTACAGCGTGGTTCACGCCATCGAAATAATCGGGGAAGCTGCCAAAAATGTTCCTGAACAAATAAGAACGAAATATCCGGATGTCCCATGGAAACAGATGGCAGGTATGAGGGACAAGCTTATTCATGAATATTTCGGGGTTGATCTGGAAATTCTATGGAAAACTGCAAAGGACGATGTGCCTCGATTGAAAACTCCGGTTTCAAAAGTTTTTGAAGATATGGGGTAAAGTGAATGACCTTCTTGTTTATGGAAATCATGCAAAACGCCCAAAAATAAAATAGAACACGAATGACGCAGGGGAAGCTGGCATTATGATACAGAAAACTAATCTGAATGAAGTTGAAAGTATAATGAAGAAACTCAAAGAGAGTATGGCAATCCTTAGAGATAAATACAATGTTAAAAATCTGGAAATCTTTGGTTCTTATGTTCGGGGCGAACAGAAAATGAGAAGCGATTTAGATATTTTAGTTGAGTTCACTGAAACTATTGATTTATTCAAGTATATAGAACTTGAGAATTATATGGGTGAAATACTTGGCGTTAAAGTTGATCTTGTGATGAAAGATACACTGAAGCCACGCATAAAAGATAGAATATTGAATGAGGCTATACCAGTATGAAAAAGGATAGAGATATCAGGCTTTACCTTGACGATATTCTTGAAGCAATCGGGAAGATAGAAAAATACACAGAGGGTTTGGATTTTGAAAAATTCAGAACGGATGATAAAACAGGCGATGCAGTCATAAGGAATTTTTTAGTTATCGGGGAGGCTGTCAAGAAAATTCCCCCTGGCATAAGGAAGAAAAATCCTGATATCCCCTGGAAAATAATTGCCGGAATGCGTGATAAGCTGATTCATAAATACTTTGGAATCAGGTATGATGTGGTTTGGGAAACAATTGAATTGAGGTTGCCTTCGCTCAAGCTGGACATAAAGAAAATCCTGGATCAGATGGATAAGGAAATGGAACATGCATGAACGGCAATGTGGATATTTCATATTCCATAGACCACGTCAGCATGAATGAGACTGGAAAAATGCCATATCAGCAACATAGAACACGGATTTTCACGAATCCGTGCGCATCCGTGTCATCCGCGCAATCCGTGTTCAATCGCAATCCATACGGTGCATCTGCGTTCATCTGCGTTTAATATTTGATACAGAGATGCAAAAAATTGGTTCAGGTATGGAGAGAATGAGAATTGTTTGCGATGAGCAAAATTGCCCTTGTCCTGAGGTTGATTATACTGATACGCATTTTTATCTTAATTTCAAACCGAGCAGTGAATATTTGAAAATCTCGGAAGCGGAAAAGCAGGGAGTGGGGTGGGAAAACGAACTGAATGAAAGACAGAAAAAGACAATTGATTTTGTGAGGGAAAAGGGTAAGATAACGAATAGTGATTATAGAAATCTCTGCAATGTAGGCTCGGATACAACTCATAGAGATTTGCGTGAACTGGTAGAAAGGAAAATTCTCATACGGGAAGGTTCTGGCAGGTCAACATATTATCGGACGATTGTCGGATGATTAGTGATGTTTAAAAACCTGAGGAGATTGGTGCATATCTGGCATAGTAAACAGAAACGAATCCATGAGGGGCTGAAAGTATGAAGGAAGGCGCGCTTTATGAACTGCCCGGAGGATGGGTGTGGACAAATCTTGAGGAGAGTTTTGATATAGTTCTCGGTCAATCACCTCCGTCGTCATCCTATAACTTAAATGGAAGTGGTCTTCCTTTTTATCAAGGTAAATCGGAATTTAGCAACGTCTACCCTACTCCAAAAAAGTGGTGTACAGCACCTAAGAAAATATCAGAAAAAGGAGATGTGCTTATTTCTGTTAGGGCGCCAGTTGGTCCAACTAATATTTGTTCAGAAAAATCATGCATCGGCAGAGGACTTGCAGCTATTCGCCCATTGGGAGGCATTGAAACATTTTTCACACTTTACATGATGCGCGCCTTTGAAAATATCATTGCTGGAAAAGGTACAGGGACTACTTTCAGTGCAATCACAGGTGATAAACTAAAAAAATTTGAAGTTCCCCTCCCCCCTCTTCCCGAACAACGAGCCATAGTCTCCAAAATCGAACAGCTTTTCAGTGATCTGGACAACGGCATAGAGAACTTTAAAAAAGCGCAGGAGCAGCTTAAAATATACCGCCAGGCTGTTTTGAAAAAGGCGTTTGAAGGAGAACTTACCAAAAAGTGGCGGGAAGAACAGACAGGCCTGCCTTCAGCAGAAGAACTGCTTCAGCAGATAAAAGGAGAACGTGAGAAACATTATCAAAAGCAATTGGATGGGTGGGAACAAAATGTAAAAGAGTGGGAATATGAGGAAAATAAAGGGAAGAAACCCACGAAGCCGAAGAAGACGAAAGAATTGTTTCCTCTGACAGAAAAAGAGTTGGCGGAGTTGCTGGAATTGCCAGAGGGAAAATTCTGGCTTAAACTAGGAATGTTAACTTTAAATGTTGAATATGGCACTTCTGCAAAATCTAAAAAAGAAGGAAAAATACCGGTTTTAAGAATGGGCAATATCCAAAACAATTGTTTTGTATGGAATGATTTAGTGTATACTGATGACGAAGATGAAATAAATAAATATCTCCTTAAAAAAGGAGATGTTCTTTTTAATAGAACTAATAGTCCCGAATTAGTAGGTAAAACAGCAATATACAATGGAGAAAAAACAGCAATTTTTGCTGGATATTTAATCAGAATTAATCAAATACATAGTCTGGTTAACCCAAATTATTTGAATTATTTCTTAAATTCTTATACTGCAAAAGTTCACGGCAATACTGTAAAAACGGATGGAGTAAATCAATCAAATATTAATGGTGAAAAATTAAAAAACTATCCATTCCCATATTTTTCTTTATTGGAACAACATCAAATCGTTAGCGAAATCGAAACCCGCCTCTCAATCTGCGACAAAATGGAAGAAACAATAACAGAATCCCTGCAAAAAGCAGAAGCCCTGCGCCAGAGCATTCTGAAAAAAGCCTTTGAGGGCAAACTGCTTAACGAAAAAGAGCTGGAAGAAGCCCGTAATGCTCCGGACTGGGAGCCTGCTGAGAAGCTTATGGAGAGGATTAAGGCAGAGAAAACAAACATAAAAGCAAAGAACAAGGGTGGAAAATGACCAACACAGGACCCATAGTATCAAAAGTATGGAGTTTCGCAGACGTACTCCGGGATGATGGCGTCGGCTATGGCGACTATCTGGAACAGTTGACATATCTGCTGTTTTTGAAAATGGCAGATGAATATTCAAGACCACCGTATGACCGTAAACTCCCGATTCCAGAAAAATACAACTGGGAAAGTCTGGTATCGAAAAAAGGCGCTGAACTGGAATCACATTATACAGAACTGCTCCGTGAATTAAGCCAGGCCAGGGGCATCCTTGGACAGATATTTACAAAATCACAGAACAAGATACAGGACCCTGCCAAGCTCTATCGCATCATAGGCATGATCGATAAAGAAAACTGGAGCATGATGGGTACTGACCTTAAAGGGAAAATCTATGAAGGTCTGCTGGAAAAAAATGCAGAGGACGTGAAAAGTGGGGCCGGTCAGTATTTCACTCCCCGTGTGCTAATCATGGCAATGGTTGAGTGCATCCATCCTGAACCTGAAAAAACAATCTGCGATCCTGCATGTGGAACAGGGGGCTTTTTCCTTGCATCGTATGATTTTATCAGCAACCCGGCAAATTACAGTTTGGATAAAGAGCAAAAGGAATTTCTCAAAGACAGGACATTTTCAGGAAATGAGATTGTTGCAAGCGCAAGAAGAATGTGCCTCATGAATATGTTCCTTCATAATATTGGCGAGATTGATGGTGAATCTTCCATATCATCAGTGGATTCACTTATATCCGATCCGGGCGAGCGTTATGATTATGTGCTGACCAATCCTCCTTTTGGAAAAAAAAGCAGCATGACCTTTACAAATGAAGAAGGGAAACAGGAAAAAGAAGACCTTGTTTACAATCGCCAGGATTTCTGGGCAACTACTTCCAATAAGCAGTTGAACTTTTTACAGCATATCCATACTCTCCTGAAATCAGACGGGCGTGCTACAGTTGTTCTGCCTGATAATGTACTGTTTGAAGGAGGTGCCGGGGAGACAGTTCGTAAAAACATCCTTGAAACAACAGATTTGCATACAATTTTACGACTTCCGACAGGTATTTTTTACAAACAGGGTGTAAAAGCAAATGTGCTGTTCTTTGACAATAAGCCAGCAAGTAAAGACCCCTGGACAAAAGAGGTATGGATTTATGATTTCCGTACCAATGTTCATTTCACACTGAAAAAGAACCCCATGAAATTTGAGGATCTACAGGATTTTATTAGCTGTTACAATCCTGAAAACAGACATGAAAGAAAAGAAACATGGTCTGAAGACAATCCAAATGGACGCTGGAGAAAATTCTCTTATGATGAAATAGCATCACGGGATAAAACAAATCTTGACATTTTCTGGGTAAAAGATGAAAGTCTGGCTGATCTGGATAACTTGCCGGACCCGGATATTCTGGCAAATGAGATAATTGAAAATGTGGAAGCCGGACTTGAAAGTTTTAGGGAAATAGTTGAAACGATAAATGGTGAATAAGGTAATTTGTAGCGGTCACTATATACTCCATACAATATACCGCACCTGCATATAGCGGTTTCACACCCCCTCACAGAAACCGTATCCTCCCAGGCAGCCCACCCACGCTCTTCCAGAATACCCCGGGCCACGTATCCAACTCCACCCCCCACTTCATAAAAAAAGCACTCGTCCAGCTCTCAAAGCCAATCCCAATGCACCCTGACCACAACCCCACACCTATGCCAAGTCAAAACAACAAATATTAATTATAACTGTTAAACTTAGGATTGAAATTAATTCCCTAACAACTGTTTTAATTCATTTCCAAAACTCATCTTTTCTTCAGGCGGTCCTTTTTCATACCATAAAAAAGTCAATTTTTCCCAGCCTTCAGTCCCTCTTTAGCCTTCACTATCCGCACCAGCGCAGTATTATTGGGTGTTTCAATCCCGTACTCTTCTCCCAACCGCACAACTGCCCCATTGATAAAATCAATCTCAGTCCTCTTCCCCCGCAATATATCCTGAAGCATCGACGACCTATGCTCCCTTGTGGGAGGAAGCTTTTGGTCCCACAGAATCTTAAGATACTCCTCAGGCGACTCCAGCCCCAGGTCAACTCCACAAGCACCAGCCACCTGGAATGCTTCTGATATCATCTTTTCAATGAGCCACCTGGTATTTGGATTGTCTGCAATATCGCCATAAGGGACCTCCAGTAAAGCTGACAGCGGGTTTAACGCAATACTGTACAGTGCCTTTTGCCAGATATCCCGCATGGTATTAGCCGATGTCTTAGTAGGGATACCAGCATCATCCAGCATCCTGGCAATGGCTTCCACTCTTGGTGTGGGTGGTTGGTCCATTTCACCCACAAGGGTTTCTGATGCAATGGCCGTTACTTCCACTCTGCCTGGTTCAGGGATAATAGCCCCGAATATCGCCATCCCACCAATTGTTCTGTCCCTGCCTGCTATACCTGCCAGGGTCTCCACATTGCCCAGTCCGTTCTGCATGGAGACCACCATAGTGTCAGGCCCCACCATGGACAGCGCATCCCTGGCGGACGAAGATGTATCAAAAGACTTGACAGTCAGGAACACGAGATCCATATACTTGTGAGGCGGCGATGTCACAGCATCAAGGTTAAGCACTGTATGCCTGCCCCAGATCCCACTGATATGCAGGCCGCTTTGGGAAATGGCATCCATGTGGGACTTACGCCCGACAAGTGTCACCCTGTGGCCCTGCCTTGCAAGCATGCCGCCAATGACAGAACCTATAGCCCCTGCACCCATTATGGCGATGCTCATTTTCCCGGAGTCCATGCAGGTACATAGGGCTGGAGCTTATTAAATAAATAGCGTTTTTTATCACCCATCCATTTATTAAACCAGGTGCTATCGTGCAAAGGCTGTACCAGCTCACGTGTCAATAACGGTCAAGTTAACTGTTTCCTATTTTTCTATTTGAATGCATCAAGTGAAGTCTGGGAAGGATCTAGTGAATTTTCCATTCTCTGTGCCCCTCTGTAGTCTATGTGGTTAATATTGAATTTTGTAAAAGTCAGGCAGTGTGGAAGCCATGTAAGATTGGAAATTATTTCAGGAAACGCTAATTTCATTACTCAACCATATTCAACAAATTTATTTCTAATGGAAGCTAATACAACCAACAATGTTCAACCCCATAGACATACGCAAGGACTTCCCTGTATTAGAGAAATATGTATACCTTGACAGCGCAGCCACCACCCAGACGCCGCGCCAGGCTGTGGAGGCCATGTGCGACTATTTCTACAAGTATGCCGCCAACCACGGACGCGGCGCACACAGGCTTGCCAGGGAGACCACCAACCATTACGAGGATGCCAGGGAAGCCGTTGCCGGATTCATTTGCGGGGAATACGAACATACCATATTCACCCGCAACACCACCGAGAGTATCAATATGGTGGCGCTGGGACTGGACTGGGAGGAGGGCGACCATGTGGTAACCACCCATGTTGAGCATCATTCCAATTTGCTGCCCTGGCTCAGGTTAAAAGAAAAAGGCGTGGAAGTAACAGCAGTTGCACCAAATCCCGATGGAACAATTGATCCCAGGGATATTGACAGTGCCATTACTGAACAAACAAAACTGGTAGCCATAACTCATGTATCCAACGTATTTGGCTCTGTTATGGATGTGGAAGAAATAACAAAGATCGCTCACCGCAATGACTGCATGTCACTGGTAGATGCCGCACAGAGCGTGGGCCACATGCCTTTTGATGTGAAGAAGATCGATTGCGACTTCATGGCAGTGTCCGGTCATAAAGGAATGTTCGGACCACAGGGTACAGGCGTGCTGTATTTGAAGGATACCGATTCCATCAAGCCCGCATACCTTGGCGGAGGCACAATTTATGCATTGAATGGGGACGATTATAAACTTGAGGATGCGCCCGGGCGGTTCGAGTATGGTACGCCAAATATCCCGGGCATTATAGGACTGGGCAGGAGTGTGGAATACGTAAAGGGACTGGGCGTTGAAGATATCAAGCAGCATGAAGAGGCTCTGGCCAGGGACGCTGCCAAACAGCTCTCTAAGATTGATAAGGTAGAGGTGTACGGACCACAGGACAGGGCTGCTGTGGTACCTTTCAATGTAGTGGGCTTAAATCCCCATGACGTAGCCATGATACTGGATGAGACCCGCAAAATTTGCGTACGCAGCGGCTATCACTGCGCCATACCAAGCGTCAAATTGCTCAAGGTTGAGGGGACGATCAGGGCTTCCTTTGGTGCATACAACCTGGCCGAAGAAGTGGACCTGCTGGTGGATACAGTGGAGCAGATAGCAACCACCCTGGCCTAAAGAGGTAATAAATGAGAATTATCCTGCTGGGAACCGGTGTTGCTATACCACAAAAGGACAGGGTGCAGTCCGGGCTGATAGTGGATGCAGGAAGTGATAAAAAATATTGTCCTGTACTTTTTGATTGCGGCTGCGGAGTACTGCAGAGAATTTTCCAAAGCAAATACAGGCATACCCATATCACCAATGTGTTCCTTTCCCACCTGCATCTGGACCATTGCGGCGACCTGCTGGCACTGGTCAAGGCAAACTGGCTCTGTGACACAACTGAATTGAACTTGTGGGGTCCTGTGGGTACCGGGCAGTGGATGGACGACCTGCTGGCAGCCTATCCGTACATGCAGGACAAGGTAGAGATCGAGGTGATAGAACTTGTGCCCGGTCAGGTGTTGGAGGTTGAGGGGCTGGAAGTGGAATGTATACACACGGTCCATGCCCTGCCTTCGCTTGGGTTTACGGTAACATCAGGCGGGAAGACCATGCTCTATTCAGGCGATACCGAACCTGTAGATGATATAGTAAAAGCGTCTGAGGGCATTGACCTGCTCATCCATGAGTGTTCGTTCCCTGACACTTTTGAAGTGACCAACCACACCACCCCTGGCACTCTGGCAGAAAAGATCGAGGGAACTTCAATAGGGCAAATAGTACTTACCCACCTGTATCCCCAGACCAGGGGATTCGAGGCCGGGATGGTTAAGGTGCTGGCTGAAGCCTGTGGGTGTCCTGTGGAGATCGGATATGACCTTCAGGTTATTGAGATATGAGACATATGATAATAAGGGGCAATATACGAAGGAGTAAGGGCATTTTTCTACCAGGAATTAGATTAAATGGCTAAATTTAAGTAACACAAGATTCGTTTTATTGATATGCAGCTTCGAGGCAGATTTAAGCAACTGACTGAAAGCAAAGTAAATCGTATTAATGACCTTGTTTTCAAGTATAAAAAACTCAAGAAGAAATTGGGAAAAAATGCTGTAATGGATAAATTAAAGATGCATATCCGGCATTTACCATCTGAAGAAGAACAAATTCGTCAGGCGGCAGAAGTTGTTTTTGAACTTAGTGTTGAGCCAGATGTCCCGTATCTGGAAGTACTCAGGAAGGTTATCTGCCTGACCGGTCTTCCTGAAGCAAAAGTAGATGCGGTGTTATTTGATGTACTTGAAGAACTTGATATTGAATTCGAAGAAATAAGTGATAATGAGGTACAAACAGCAGTAGCTATCAATAAAGATGATGTGATGGATGTGTATTGTGATGTACTGTTAAAAAGGCGTTTTCAAAAGCAAATGATGGAGAAATAAATTCAAAGGTTGATGATATTATGGGAAAATCAATGATTACTGAAAAGATACGCATATCACCCTATTTGCACAGGGAAATAACCGATCTTGTTGAAGATGGCGATTTTGCTTCATTTTCTGATTTTGTAAATATAGCAGTTTCGAGTTTTTTATCAAGAAACTTTGGCATGATTGAAGAGGATGAAGATACCTCGCATTTAGAGATGCCTGTAACGATGTTATATTTGGCATTGATCAACAAAGGTATACTTACACAAGAGGATATGGGCGACCTTGTAGAAAAATTAAAAAACAACGAATTGGACCAATCAATAATTGAAAACCTTTTCAGCGGTCTTATGGATAATATGGTTGAGTACGATATGTTTGATATGCTGGATATGGGAAAAAAATTTGAAATGGAAGAATCCTATGAGGCTGCTGAACAAGTTTACAAGGACATAATAGAAAAGTTCCCTGAAGATTTTGAGCCTGATTTTAATCTGGGCCGCCTATATTTAAAATTGGGTAAAAAGAAAGACAGCCAAACCCAATTAAAAATTGCTCTTGAAAAAGCAAAAGAAATGGAGGAAGATGAGGATATAATTGAAATGATATCTTCAGAGATAATAAAGACAAAATAAGACGTATACGTTTTTTTTGTAATTACGGGAAATAGGTAATGGCCTATTTCCCCATCCACTTCCCGGCCCATGGCCAGCAGATATACTCACCCACTCACTCGGCGTAAAATTCCTTAATTCCCTGGCCCTCCTAACCCATGCCACATGAACCACCACGGCTGGCTGCACCCTGCCACCCTTGCGGGCAGCGGGTGCAGGGCTGGCAATCATTTCAATATTAACCGCAGATGAAGGTTATTATGGATTTAAATTTCGATTACACAGTAAACAATTTGATATAATTGTATCCACTTCAAAAAGCATGGTATTTTGACTGGATTTACAGGATGTTGACGTTGCGGTATATCCTGTAAATCCTGTAAATCCTGTCTAATAATTTTTAAATTATCCTTAGATTTGAAGTGGACACATATAATCTAATTTTGACTAAAATATCTCTGTTTATCTGTGGTTTAAATAACATTATTTATATATTTCGGTAAGAGCCCCCGACCCTCAAAAGTAATCCAAAAACAACATTTAAATAAACTGCACACATCCTATGCAAAAAAAGACCCCGGAAACAAATAATTTGAAAACAATTCAGAGCAATCCAACTTATTGTTTCCCAAATAAAGTTCATCTGAAGGAATAAAATATGAAAGGCATCATCCTCGCATGCGGCACTGGCTCGCGCCTCTACCCCCTCACAAAAGTCACAAATAAACACCTGCTGCAATGCTTGGCTTGCCTCTTTGAGATAACATAGCGATTTTTAAGACTGTTACAGTGTTACAATGAAAAAGAAGTAGATGAATATGAACAAAATAAAAATACACAAATCATCAAAAACGTATGGTTCTACTTCTATTGGTGATTGGGCAATAATCCTGGAGAACGTAGTTCTGGGTTATCCAGAGCATGCAATTTTAATGGAAATCATAGATCAAAACAAGCAAATCGAAGATTACGATTTCCCCGGATGTTGCATAGGTGCAAACTCAATTATAAGACCCGGTTCTACAATATTTAGTAACGTAAAAGCAGGTAATAAATTCAAAACAGGTCATAACGTCCTGATTCGTGAAAATACGACAATTGGGGATAATGTCCTTGTCGGTTCTAACTTGATAATAGACGGGAATGTCACAATTGGAAATAATGTCAGCATACAGGGTAATATGTATATCCCAACAGATGTCACCATCGAAGATAATGTGTTTATAGGACCCTGTGCTGTACTCGCCAACGACAAATATCCCGTACGTAAAGAATATAATCCAATGGGGCCAATCCTGCGCAAAGGCGCATCAATCGGCGCAAATGCTACAATCCTTCCGGGAGTTGAGATTGGAGAAGGTGCAATGGTCGCAGCAGGGGCACTTGTTACCCGTAATGTACCGCCATGGAAACTTGCGATTGGATTTCCGGCTAAAATTGAAGATTTGCCAGATGATTTGAAACAATTAAATAGTATATAATTCAATCGTAAATAATTAACTGGGGTGGAAAATGATACCAATTGCAAAACCATTGCTTGATGAGAGGGAAATTGATGCTATATCCAATGTTTTACGCTCTGGCATGATTGCCGAAGGTGCGCAGGTCGCAAAATTTGAATCTGTTTTTGCAGATTACATCGGTGTTGAACATGCTGTGGCAGTAAATTCAGGAACTGCTGCACTTCATGCAGCACTGCTTGCGCACGGCATCGGTGCTGGCGATGAAGTGATCACAACATCTTTTAGTTTTATTGCAACCGCAAATTCAATATTATTTACTGGTGCAAAACCTGTCTTTGTTGATATTGAAGCAGATACATTTAATATTGACACCGACGGGATATTGGATAAGATAACACCAAAAACAAAAGCATTGATGCCTGTGCACCTATACGGGCATCCTGCAGAGATGAAAGCGATAATGGAAATTGCATATGACCACAATCTCGTTATAATTGAAGATGCATGCCAGGCACATGGGACAAGTTACGGTGGTAAGAAGGTTGGATCATTTGGAACCGGAGCATTTAGTTTTTATCCCACAAAGAATATGACTACCAGTGAAGGCGGCATGATCACAACTGATGACAAAGCAGTTGCTGAGCGTGCAAGAATGGTGCGATCTCATGGGTCAAAACAGCGTTATCTTCATGAGATGATCGGGTATAACCTGCGCATGACTGACATTTCTGCTGCAATCGGACTTGTGCAGCTTGATAAACTTGACAATTTTACTTCGATGCGCCAGGAAAATGCCAGGATCTTGTCTGATGGTCTTCAGGACATCGATGGAATTACCGTTCCTGTGATACGGGGCGGATGCAGCCATGTTTTCCACCAGTACACTATAAGGGTAAGGGCAGGAGCAGAAAAACGTAGTGAACTGGCGGCAATGTTGAATCTAAACGGTATAGGTACAGGAATGTATTATCCAATACCGATACATAAACAGCCGGTGTACAGGAATTTAGGTTATGACGATAATTTGACGGTATGTGAAAATGCGGCAGAAGAGGCACTTTCTCTTCCGGTGCATCCGGGTGTTTCAAAGGATGAATTAAAGACGATTATTGAAAGTATCAAAAATGGGGTGGAAGCAAATGCTTAGAGCTGGTGTGATTGGTGTTGGTGCTATGGGGCAGCACCATGTAAGGATATATCATGAGATGGAAAATGTTGAACTGGTAGGTATATCAGACATTTCTGAGGACAGAGTTAAGGAATTATCTGCTCGATACGGTACAAACGGTTTTACTGATTATAATTGAGCTGCTGGCCGAGAATCTTGATGCGGTGAGTATTGTTGTGCCTACAACCCTGCATATGCCGGCAGGTCTGGATGTCATTGCTTCAGGTGCAAACCTGCTTGTGGAGAAACCCATTGCAGATACGCTGGAAAATGCGGAAAAGCTAACGAGAGCTGCTGACGATGCGGATGTTAAGCTGATGGTCGGGCATATAGAGAGGTTCAATCCGGCAGTCACAAAATTAAAAGAGATCATCGATTCGGGGCTGTTGGGCAAAGTTGTTTCCATCTCAGCACGCAGGGTAGGACCTTATAATCCAAGGATAAGGGATGTGGGTGTAATTCTTGATATCGGTGTGCATGATATTGATGTGATATCCTACCTGTATGGTAAAAGGGTGAATGAGGTCTATTCCATTGCTGGTGCTGACATCCATTCTTTTGAGGACCATGCTGCAATAATCCTGCGCTACGACCATGAGTTCTCAGGGATCGTCGAAACAAACTGGCTCACTCCCCACAAGGTACGGAAATTGACAGTTATCGGGGTTGATGGCGTGGCATATCTTGATTATATTGACCAGACCGTGGAACTGCATGATGGAGAATGGATACGCAAAGCTAAAGTTGAAAAAGCCGAACCTTTAAAAAGAGAACTTGAACATTTCATTGATGCCATATCAAATAGAAAAGAACTGAGTCCTTCTGGCTGGGAAGGGATACATGCCCTTAAGGTTGCTATGGCGGCAATTGAATCTTATAATGAAGCCAAAGCTGTGAGAATTTAAAATTATAACTGGAATTGTGATCAATATGAGCGGTAATCTAAAAGAGATACTTGATGAAAAAGGCCCGATCAAAACCATTGGCGTGATCGGTATGGGTTATGTAGGCATTCCGGCAGCGGTGTTGTTCGCAGATTCAGATGCTTTTGACTTTGTGTGGGGTTTACAGCGGGATTCCCCTTCTTCAGGTTACAAGATAGACCTGCTAAACCAGGGAGAATGTCCGCTGAAAGGAGACGAGCCAGGACTTGAAGAACTTGTCAAAAAGGTTGTCCAGGCAGAAAAGTTCAGGTCCACCTCAGATTTTTCTAAAATTGCCGATGTGGATGCAGTAACTCTTGCCATACAGACGCCGTTTGCCAATCCTGCTGACCTGGAGCCGGATTTTGGTGCCCTTATAGAAGGAGTGAAACAGGTGGGGAGATACTTATCAAAAGGCACGCTTGTGGTGCTGGAATCCACCATTACACCGGGAACCACTGAGGGACTTGCAAGACAGGTGCTGGAAGAAGAATCCGGTCTTACAGCAGGTGAGGATTTTGCACTGGCACATGCTCCCGAGCGGGTGATGGTGGGGCGGTTGCTGCGCAATATCCAGGAGCATGACCGTATAGTAGGCGGCATTGACCAGGTTAGCACAGACCGGGCCGTTGAGCTGTACAGACCGGTAATGAACACGGGCAAGGTCATCCCCATGACAGCCACCGCCGCTGAGGTGACTAAGACGGCAGAGAATACCTTCAGGGACCTGCAGATAGCGGCCATTAACCAGCTGGCTTTATATTGTGAGGCTATGGGTATCAATGTGTATGATGTGCGTACAGGTGTGGACAGCCTGAAGGGTGAGGGTATCACGCGTGCTATGCTCTATCCCGGTGCGGGTGTGGGTGGGCCTGCCTGACCAAGGATACGTATCATCTGGAGCGGGGTGTGAAGATATCTGAAGGCACCCTGGATTATCCGTCTGGTCTTGATTCCATATTCGTCCTGGCCCGCAAGGTGAATGATTTTATGCCTGTGCACATGTATAACCTGACTGAGGCTGCTCTTTTACGGGCTGGCAAGAAACTTTCAGGCTCTAAGGTGGCTATACTTGGCTGGGCGTTTATCAGCAATTCGGATGATGCCAGGAACCCGCCGTCTGAGCCGTACAGGGACCTGCTGGTTGATGCCGGGTGCACAGTGGATGTGCATGATCCCTATGTGTCGGATTATCCGGGCGTGGATATTTCGCATGAGCTGTCCGATGTTATGATGGGGGCTGATGTGATTGCTATATTGACGGGGCATGATGAGTACTTCTCACTGGATGCCGGGGTGTTGAAGGGGTTGATGGGGCAGGAGCGTCCTGTGATTGTGGATGGAAGGAATATGGTGAATGCTGATGGGTTTATTGGTGCGGGGTTTGTGTATAAGGGGATTGGAAGAGGGGATAAGAACAATCATTTAATGAATGATCACAGTTGAGCAAGGAGAATACGGAATGTGTGGAGACGCTGTAGAGGATAGAATGTGCTGTTGGGGCATGATTTTCAGATTATTTTAATTAAGGGGCAATGAAAAACTTATGGATATACTGGATGAGAAGAAACGCAAGGAAAATGAAAAAAAATTTGGTACATGGGAAGAATTGCCAGATGGTGGACGTCGTTATTCTTATGAGGTAAAGGGTCGCTATAACTGGATGGCCCGTTATGTTAAGGAAGTTGATTCAATGGAAAAAACCTTAAAATTCTATCAGGAAATCTATAATAGCAATGGTATACTTATTGAAATACATCAAAAATATCCTGAAGACACAGGGCACAGAAAAATTAGAGATGAAAGTTATGATAATCACTCGTAAAGATATAGCTGGAAAAATCATCGCTTATTTGCAGCATCAGATTTCATTGACAGAACTGGTAGATTGGGCTGAATCAATGATGATGGAAGCCGATTACGAACCACAGGATTATGAGACTCTTCGTGATATTGTCAGCAGGCTTGGTGTTGCAGATGTGAAGGCGTTTGGAATGACGTGGGAAGACTGTGAGCAGTTCTTATTCCGCCTTGGATATGAAGCTCATGTGATTGTTGAGGAAAGTACCTCAATGGCAGCTGCTTAGTGCGCAAAGGCATTGTCACCTTAACTTCGCGTACTTTGAGTGGTTTGGGGCGCAACATAACTTTAATTATATATTTATACAGCCATCGGCTGCGCCTACAACGCTCCCCAACACAACAACCCTAAATATACCTATCAATAATACTTAAATAACTGCTGAAATATCTAATAACATTCACAAAAACAAATTCAAGAGGACTATTACTTGAAATTATCAATCCCCACCACAACCTCCCCCACATATCCGCACCATCCAACCCGGACCCGGGCAGGCCGAGGACCAAACCTGCCGGACCGGGCACTTATCAGCAATTCGGTTGATGCGAGGAACCCGCCGTCTGAGTCGTACAGGGACCTGCTGGTTGATGCCGGGTGCAGGGTAGATGTGCATGATCCGTATGTGCTGGATTATCCGGGCGTGGATATTTCCCATGAGCTGTCCGATGTTGTGAAGGGGGCTGGTGTTGTGGCTATATTAACGGGGCATGATGAGTATTTCGGGGTTGATGCTGGTGTGCTGAAGGGGTTGATGGGGCAGGAGCGTCCTGTGATTGTGGATGAAAGGAATGTGGTGGATGCTGATGGGTTTGTTGGTGCGGAGTTTGTGTATGAGGGGATTGGGAGAGGGGATAGGAATGAGCATCGAATGAAGTGCAGCTAAAGTGTGGTAGTGTCCTAATTTAGACCGCATAATTAAAATAGAAAAATTGGTCCCAATTCCATTGATGGTTCGCCAAACCTTCCAACATTGCAGGGGTATCAGTTTTTGTCAACTTATCCATAAAGTTCCAATAAAAATGAAATATTTCGAAAGAATTTATGAGTTTTGGCTTCTTTTTCGAAAAGCATTTTGTATCTCAAACTAATCTGCCCTGCCTTTCACGACAAATACCATTCATATTTTCGATATCTGTAGTCTCGATTTCATTTATGTTGGGAGTTCCATAAATGACTTTTTTGATTTTATCAACAATTTTCCCCCCATCCCTTATTTTTATAACTTACCCATAATCAACACATGTCTCTGCATAATATTCAGGAATAGTATTTGTATAGTCATCATGTCCATCAGAAAATATCTCAATTTTCATATCTGGAAAAGGTAATTGTACTCGATCAAAAACTTTTTCAAATAATTTTTCGCATGTTTTTTTTGTCCGTTTCCCAATCTCATAAGCAACAATGAGATACGACCCTCTCGTCATGAATGTGAATATCCAGGTATCACCTTCGATATCTGAATTAGGGCTTCCTGGCTCAACTTTTTTTTGTTTTTTTTTACGAATGTCCACATTTCATCAACTTCAAATTGTCCAAGTTTTACATCATGAAGAAGTACAGAATTTACTAACTCAGCATGCAAGGCAAGATCTTCTATTAAATTTCCTATTGTATCCCTGTGGTGGCCTGTTATTCTTTCAATTGATCTGATACCATTTTTCTCAACAAGGTGTTTGCAGATGTTGATTATCTCAGATTTCGAAAGATGTTTATGGTACAGCGGTGTATTCGCGGTTTCAACAAACCAACGACAGCAGTGATTACAATAATATTGTTGATGCCCTGCTCTATTTTTTCCGCGCTTTAGTATATCTTTCCCGGATTCTACAAAAAAATATTTGCATTCTGGATTCTGACATGTAATATCGATTTTACTTCGAGGTCTAGCCATGTAATATCACAAAAATAATAATGGATATTATAGGAAATAAATTATGCGGTCTATTCTAGGACACTACCGAACATCATTGCCTGGATTTGGAGGTTTACTATTTTTTGCCATAATATTTATCTGCTCGAAAGCAGGAAAAAAATAACCTCATTTGGATAATCTATTTTCCCCATTTCTCCCATGTAAAGTACCTAGTATGATAGCAGTACTAAGATTAGAAGATGGCACAGTTGTGAAGGGCATTTGTTTTGGTGCCACAGGAGCTGCTGTTTGTGGGGATGTGGTTTTTTTTCAACACTACATGCCGGACACAAACAGGCACTTACCGCCCCTTTATATGCCAGCTAGATATTGATGTTCACTTACCCCCTTATCGGCAATTACGGCGTTAGCGACCAGACCTTCCAGTCAGACGGCACTGGCGGGTGCCGGTGCCATTGAGGCAATGAGTAAAAGTGAAGTAATAAAAGAGAAGTAGCAATAAAGAGTATTGATCAGCACTAACCGGAGATATGAACAAATGAAAATACTTGCACTTATGGGCAGCCCAAGAAAAGAGGGCAATACAGACATACTGGTCGACAAGGTCATTAACGGCGCACAGGCTGCCGGACACCAGAGTGAAAAACTATACTTATACGACCTCAACCTCCTGCCGTGCATAGACTGCCGCAATTGCAGTTCAGGTGACAGGGTCTGCAGCAGGGATGACGACATGCAGGATATCTACCCCATGATCGAGGCCGCTGATGTGATCCTGTTTGGCACACCCCTGTACTGGTACGGACCCACTGGACCAATGAAGCTATTGATGGACAGGCTGCTGCCCTACAGCGAGACTGATAAGTTGAAAGGCAAACGGGCAGTGCTGGTAATTCCTTCTGCCGAAGGGGCTGATGCATGTGAGCCTATTGTTACGATGTTCAGGCTGTCCCTGGACTACCTTGGTGTGGATATAGCAGATGTATTGATGCCAACAGCTTACGAGAAGGGTGAGATTTCCGGGAATGTAGAAGAGCTGGAGCGGGCTTATGGGATTGGGGCTGCCCTGTAGAGGCTGTCCAACAATTACTGTCAATAACAAATCTCTTGTTTATTTTTCGCT
>Ga0255456_1018_pt1 | contig 33407 bp, 27 predicted proteins | sample ANMaggQLBNCT01C7_FD_182646 | JGI IMG/M metagenome (GOLD analysis project Ga0255456, IMG submission 182646) | Sediment cell enrichment communities from methane seep in Santa Monica Basin, California, United Staets - ANME aggregate JGI... | ecosystem: Environmental > Aquatic > Marine > Cold seeps >...
TCGGGAGGTTTAATAGAAATGGCAATTATGATGACTATTCCGGTCGCTATTGTTTTAGAGAACCATGTTTCCTCTACAGATAGCGTTTTCTTTGGAAAAGAAAAACCTAAAAAATCACGAATGAAAGACATCATTTTTCTAATTGTTATAGTCTATGCGATCAGGGTTGTCACATCAGTCCCAGGAATGCATGAATTGTATCATATTACTCCCTCAGATTTGTTGTCAACATTTTTTTGGATTTTTCCTCAAGTTGTAATATCTTGTTTTATTGTTACCGTTATAAGTGGGCCAGCTTACGTAAAAATTATTCACAAATTAAAATAGAATATTATTAAGGCAGGCATTCATCATCAACTGTGGATAACAAACATGAAACGTTCAGTCTTTCGGCACCTTGCGCCTGAATTAAACAGACAATTCCAGTAAACAGAACGAAAGATAAAAGCCTTGAGCATCGTCCTGGTGCCTCGGATTTCACGAAGCAATCCGAGGTCGGTGACTTTTAATGAATGCTTGGTGTGGAAATCACAACTTTATTTTGCCTGGGTGCCCCTCCCGATCAATTCCGCCCGCCCTTGTGGCATAGGGAGCAGTGCCCGGAACTCATCAGCTTAATCCTGTGGTCTGTGAGTGTGGTGTACATATCCAGTTTGAACTGCGGGAGCGTTTCTTCACAAGGATTACCGCACGGTGCTGGCATCCATGTGCGGTCACGGTGGCTCATCTACACCTACCAAAATTTGCGTTTTATTGTAAACATCACACTTCACAACAAAGACCTTCGATAAATCTAAAGGTTTAAGTACTGCGATCTTGACATATAACATAAGATAGATCGATAAATCGACCAGTCTGAACGAAATGGGAGTTAAGTTCATGAACAATAAAAGTTCAAACCGAAGTAAATCACGACCTGATGAACGCCCGTTCGGGCATCTCGTCAGTAGAGAAAGGCTACATCGAGAGAAAGAACGTAACAATACCGTACACCACCGATTCGCCAGCCCGGAGTGCCGGATCACGATTGAGCATGGATCGATATGGCTCGGGCAGGAAACAGACACAAGATACAAAGAACCGGGGCGAGAACTATGAAAAGACAAACGTTTACTTCCACAAAGCTGATGTATCCGATATTTCTGGCTATTATAGTTTTGCTGCTGGCAGCACCATCCGCCATAGCTCAAGATATACCGACCGAATCAAACAGTAATGCATCCCTGGATTCTCACCAGCAGGGACCAACCGATCCGCAGGAACTGGAAGCCTTTATAGATGGCGTAATGGCTGCACAGATGGAGGCTTATCATATTCCCGGGGCAACTATTTCAGTTGTTAAAGACGGGAAACTTTTCTTTGCAAAGGGTTATGGGTATGCAGACTCGGAGAGCAGAAAACCAGTGATTGCCAATGAGACGCTCTTCCGTATCGGTTCGGTCAGCAAACTGTTCACATGGACTGCTGTGATGCAACTTGCCGAACAGGGCAAGCTTGATCTCAATACCGACGTAAACACATACCTCACCGATTTCAAGATTCCAGATACCTACCCTGAACCCATTACGCTCGCACACCTAATGACCCACACTGCAGGGTTTGAAGATCACGGTCGCATCTTTGCGCGCAGCGCCGACGATGTTAAACCTCTGGGGGAGTATCTGGCGAAAAACATGCCTGCCCGGGTGCGCCCGGCTGGCGAAATTACTGCATATTCCAACCACGGTACAGCTCTTGCCGGTTACATTGTAGAAGAGGTTTCCGGCATGCCCTTTGATGATTACATCGAGGAAAATATTTACAAACCTCTTGACATTCAACACAGTACTTTTCGCCAGCCGCTGCCACCAGAATTAGCACCCGATATGGCCGTGGGCTACACCTATGAAAACGGCGCGTATAAGTCAGAGGAGTTCGAGTATGTCACAATTTATCCGGTAGGTTCAATGAGCGCAACTTCCACGGATATGGCTAAATTCATGATTGCACACCTCGAAGATGGGCGTTATGATGATGTGCGCATACTGCAAGAAGCCACAGCCCAGGAGATGCACCGCCAGCAGTTTACCTACGATCCCCGGATTAATGGGATGTGCTACGGATTTTACGAAGGGAGTCTTAATGACCAGAAGATTATCGAGCACGGAGGAGATACTATTTATTTTCACTCTCTACTTGTGTTGTTGCCTGAAGAAAAAGTTGGAATATTTGTATCCTTCAATAGTTTAGACGTGGAGCCAGAGAATCGTTTTGGTGGAGCTAGGGTCGAACTGAAGCAGGCGTTTCTCGACCGCTACTACCCGATACCCGATTCCTCTTCGCTGCAAACCCCTGCGGACTTCCAGCAGCGTGCCGGACAGCTCACAGGCAGTTATGGAATCACCACAACCGTATACACCACGTATGAAAAGCTAATAGGTATCATGATGAAGATTGATGTCAGTGCAACTGAGGATGGCCTCATTTTTCTCTCTAAACAGTGGGTAGAGGTGGAGCCGATGGTCTTCCGTGAAGTGGGCGGTCAGCAAACCCTGGTCTTCCGTGAAGACAGCCAGGGATGCATCACCCACATGTTCGTAAGTGGATGGCCGATCCTGGCATTCGTAAAGCTGGCGTGGTATGAAGCACCCATGTTCCACTACATCTTGCTGGGTGTCTCTATGGTCCTTTTCCTGTCAGTGGTTGCTTGGCCAATTGGAGCATTGCACAACCGCTTGAAGGGCAAAAAAAATGCTGGTGTACTCCTCTCCCGCCAGGCACGCTGGGTGGCCGGGGGAATGAGTGCGCTATATGTGCTGTTCCTGATCGGCATGGTGATTGTATTGAGCGACACCACAAGCATAATGTACGGCGTTCCACCGCTCTTGCGTTTTGTGCTGGTGCTGCCACTACTGGCTGTTGTCCTGACGATCGGGGCAATGGGCTTCACCGTGCTGGCGTGGAAGAACAGCTACTGGGGTGTAGCCGGGCGTGTGCATTACACTTTAGTGACATTAGCATCGTTGGCATTCATCTGGTTCCTGAACTACTGGAATCTGCTCGGGTTCCGGTTTTAATAAAAAATAAATAAACCGAGGTCAGTTATTTAGAATAATATGTGTAATCATAGGGGTTGTTGTATTTGTCTTAATCACAACTCTGATAATGGGGGATAGAATTATGAAATCAGAATTAGACAAAGATATTGAAAAACTGTTTGCAGATTCGGAAAACATTTCCGGCAAAGTATACACTTCGAACCAGATCAAAGACCTCCCAATACCAATCCAGAGGTATTTCAAGTATGCATTAGAGGAAAATCAGCTATATGTGAGTTATGCCAGATTACAGCATGGTGGAGAATTTAAAGCAAGCAAAAATTGGGTATCTATCAAAGGAGAAGAATATTTTACAGTACAAAAGCCAGGTTTTGTCTGGTCAGGTAAAGTTCCGCTATTTTCGGCAAAAGATGTCTATATTGATGGTACGGGAAATCTTAAAGTCAAATTATTATCTCTCATAAAAATTGTTGATGCAAAGGGAAGAGAAACCGATCAAGGTGAACTTCTCAGATGGTTAGCTGAAGCCCCTTTGTTTCCTACGGCACTATTACCCTCAGAGAATTTACAATGGGAACCAATAGATAACAATTCTGCAAAAGTGATATTTACTGATAAAAACCTGACTATTGAAGGTGTATTCTGTTTTAATGAAGAAGGACAGATCACTCAATTCAAAACAAAAAGATACAAAGATAATACCCTGGAGAACTACACAGGTTATTATGGTGACTACAGAACTGTTGATGGCATGAAAGTACCTTTCTACTTAGAGGCTATCTGGAATCTTGAATCCGGTGATTTGAGTTATGCAAAATTCAAAATAGATAGAATTGAATACAACAACCCCTCAAAATTTTAATAGTCGGGTTCAAGATTTACTGCTCTTCGCAAAAAGCATTGTGTCTTGGCTTTACCTCCGCTACGCTATGACGAATATAATGGCGCAAATTGTGTGTTTCACTATCAGAAGTGCAGTTTGTTAAGCAATTTTGAGATCTTGCAGGACAGGCGGTATCATATTGTTCCGGTGTAAGTGATATAAAACAATTGGTTTTAATAGGCGGATTTATTGGTGTGTGGATAATTTTTGGACAGCCTCTATACAGTCTTAAGCCCACAGGACAATGCCTGTACTTAACCGTTCTAAACGAGTTTTGCCCGTGCTGACTCAAGTGCCCCCTTGCCAACGATCTCCTCAGCAAACCTGTCTGCCATCAGTTCAAGTTCTTGTCCAGGCCGGAATTTTGTGAAAGTCATCAGTGAGAGTTGGCGCAAGATCGGGGTCTTGTTGTTGTGGCGAAGATGCCATGCTTCATGTGCGAGTACGGCTTTTAGTTCCTGTTCGTCGAATATCTCAAGCATGCCGATCGATATAAATATCGCTTTGCCTGTTGCGAACGCTTTTGGTATCGCTAAATCAAAATAATACACCTGTGAATCTTCAGAAAGCGCATTTACAAAATCATCTGCCCAATCAACGATATCTGAAATTGGTTTTGCATTGTGGTGTCTGATAAGTATCCTGTAATATGATCGCTGCAAAAACAACATGATTCCTGTTGAGATTAACACGTATGCAAGATACACCTCAATTGTCAGCATACGGCCGCATTCCATTGTCGAAAAGGTTACGGCTATAACGCCAAGCATTGAAGTTTGCGCACCTGCAAATGAACTGACCCGTCGGATCGGGGTTTTGGTTTTTAGATAAAATGCGAAAAGCAATAAAGATGCAACTACCAATAACGCTATCAACGGTAAAAGGTCTGAATTGTTAACGCATTCAGCGTAACATATGATCTCATCTGCTATGGATATCATATTTTTCAACGTAACAATGATCACTTGTCATTTTTATATTTGGAGAAATTTTCAATCGCAACCGCGCCAAAAGTGTCAACAAGACTGTCAAGTATGCGAGTTGTGATCGCATTTGCAGCATTGTCAGCAGTTGTGGTTGCTGAGTATACATATCGGACACGCTTCCCCTGATTCTCCACCCTCCGCTGCGCAAAGTCGGCTTTTACAAGTCGATCCAGAGTACCGGCTACGCTGGACAAAGGGATACCAGTCATTTTTGTAATCTCAGCCGTCATCATCTCATTGTTTTCCCATAGCACTCCCATTATCTGTGCTTCAATGGGACTAAAGAATTTAGTCAATCCTTCATTTGAAATGTTTATTCGATCTACCTTAACCACACTTTACAATTGATGTAAACTGATATAAATCTTGCGCGTATTATACAATTAATTGCATCTGATTAGTTTACACCAAGCGTAAAGTTAATATAACTTTACACCAGGTGTATAGTCGTGAGATTACACTCAATTGTTTTGAAAGATATATTTCGTAGAAGAACAAAACTCCTGGTTGGCGTGCTGGGTGTCGTCATTGCCGCTTCTGCGATCGTTGCAGTAATAACTACATTCACTGCGGCAACTGATGGCCTTTATGATGAGTCCGGTAAATTCGGTGCTAATATCATAATAAGACCGCAAACAAATTCGATCCCCCTTATTGAGGGATCTACAACGGTCGGGTCAATTTCGACAGGTGAGAATTACATTGATGAATCAAAATTACCAAACATCTATACTATTGAAAATAGTGCAAATCTTGCCGTTGTGTCACCGCGATTGTACGGTATCGCGAATATCGGGATTTCGTCTTCCTCACCTGTTATTTTAATGGGTGTTGACCCGAAAGAAGAACCGAAAATAAAAGCATGGTGGAAGTTGGATGGCAGATGGATCTCTGCCGAAGATGGTGAAATAACGGAAGTTATGCTTGGTTCTGATATTGCAAAACCACTGGGGCTTGTTACCGGTTCTACAATAACGCTTACAAATGGGAACAATTCGGTTGATGGCGATGTGGTTGCCGTGATCGAAACAACCGGAGGTTCAGAAGATGGATACATTATTACATCACTAAAAACTGCACAATACATGTTTGACAATGAAGGGAAAATAAGCAGCATTGAGGTGCGTGCACTTTGTAATGACTGTCCTGTTGAGGAAATGAGTCGCCAGATCGAAGCTGCTCTTTTGAACGTGGAGGCACGGGCTATGAGTCAGATCGTGCTAAGTGAGATGGCATTGATCAAACGTACCCAATCATCTGCAATGGCAGTTTCTATTATTACTCTGCTTGTTAGTGCTCTTACGGTTGCATCTACAATGCTTGCATCAGTCAACGAAAAATTGAAAGAGATCGGTATTATGCGGGCTGTTGGAGCAAGTGATATACAGATCGTATCTATGCTGCTTTTTGAAGGTGCGATAATCGGTGCGATCGGAGGAAGTGTTGGGTTTGTGCTGGGAACACTTGTTTCGTTTGTTGCAGCTCCCTTGTTGCTTTCAGTCACTCCGTCGCCGATATGGATACTGCTGCCTGCTGCAGCAGGAGTTTCAATTACTGTTGGAATGGTGGCATCCGTGATGCCGGCAAAGCGTGCAGTTAGTATTGACCCTGCGGAGGTGCTTCGAAGTGTCTGATAATGGAAATAATACAGTTGATATTGAGCTGAAAAATGTTTCAAAATCATACCGGATAGGGTCAAGTGAGGTTGAAGTCCTGCACGGGATCAACCATTTGATAATGGGTGGTGAGTTTGTGTCGATCATGGGACCTTCGGGTTCAGGAAAAACAACACTCATGAACCTGATAGGAATGTTTGACCACCCAAGTAGCGGGAGTATTCTGCTGGATGGTGTTGATATCACTAAGAAATCCCAGAAAGAACTGGTAAATTCCAGACGCAGGACTGCGGGTTTCGTGTTCCAGCAGTTCCATCTGATCCCATCGCTTACGGCTTACGAGAATGTTGCTCTTCCACTTGTGTTTGCAGGTGATGGGGAGCAGGACAGTGTGGCCAAAGCAATGGAACGTGTGGGATTGTCTCACAGGATCGGGCATAAGCCCAATGAACTTAGCGGAGGTGAGCAGCAGCGTGTCGCGATCGCGCGTGCATTGGTTATGAAGCCAAAAATACTGCTTGCAGATGAGCCGACTGGTGCACTGGATGGCAAGACCGGAGAGATGATACTCTCTCTTTTGAAGTCTCTGGCAGGTGAGATGACTGTTGTGATGGTTACTCATAATAGTGAACTTGGTGCACAGTCTGATAGGATTATTAATTTACTTGATGGAAAGATTATTGAATAAAAGGAAGGATTAATATGAATTTAAAAAATGTAAGATCAATTGGAATAGCAATGGTGTTGCTGCTTGTTGCATCATTCGGGCTTGGATGTATCGGAGGGAATTCCGGTACGGTATCGGCTGCTCCGGTAGAAGCTACGTGGATAACCGCAGATGTAAATGGGGATGTTGTATCGATCCCTGCTGCTGTTGTTAATGATAATATAAATGTTCACTTCAAGGTGAACACCAATACTGAACTTGGTGAGATCGCTGTGATGGCGTTCGTGCTCGGCGATGAGATCGTTGTACGGTCAAATGTCTGTCCTCCATGTGGCTCGATAGGATTCACATTGGATGATGGGGTTTTGGTCTGTGATTCCTGTAGTACAACGTTTGATGCAGAAACAGGAAATGGCATACTGGGTGCATGTGTGGATTATCCCAAAGAGAATATTCCTTACACCGGATCCGGCGGGATACTTTTGATGAATGTTAATGATATCATGACAGCACACCAGAATACGGTTATCAGGGGATAGATGGCAGCATTGCTGCCATTTTTTTACTCTATTAGTTTTTCCTCACTTTTTTTTACTTTTTAACAACTTTTGCAGGCGGCTTTTATTTCCCATTTTACATTGATTGTTGAATACCTGATATATTCGTATCCTCTTCAAATTAAGTGGTGACCGGGCATCCACGTCTGCAGACCATTCGTGCGATCTGTGACATTCGTACTCATTCGTGAACTACTGGTGCTGATTTTCATCACGAATGAACGAACGAATGGCACGAACTTTGGTCAGCATAGATAAATGCATTTTACCATTACTTTTGAAATGGATACACATATTTAAAACGGGAATACTCATTATGATTTTTATATTCTTTATCTTTGTGCATATTTATTGTTGGTAACATAATTGTTAGACAGCCTCTATAGTTATTAAAATAAACCAAAATCACATTTGATAATACATAAACCTGACCATCAATAGAAAAGATTAAGTATTTAGTTGATATATTTAATGATTAAGGTTTGTCATAGCAGAATCGCCTGGTAATAATATTGTAAAGGAGAATCAACATGAGTGAACAACAACAATTAAACCTTAATGGAGGTAAAGAACTTGGAAAATTAGAAATGACAAAAGAAGTTGTATATACACTAAATGGCATGGGGCTATTAGCTTTTTTTGCGTTTGGATTTTTTTTCACTTCACTATATACACTATTTACCGGGAACGTTGGCTTTAACTTTACAAGCGGCACAATTCTTATTTCAGTAGCTCTCTTCATTGGTACACTGGTACTGCACGAACTCATCCATGGCGCATTTATGTCAAAATACGGAGGCAAGCCGAGTTATGGTGCCGGTATTGCACATTATATTCTCCCCTATTTCTACGTCACAACAAAAACTATTTTTACACGCAACCAGTTCATAGTGATCGCTATTGCGCCTTTGGTTGTGATCTCCCTGGTTGGAATCGGGATCATGGCTGCTTTCCCATCGATTGCGCACTGGATGCTCATACCGTTTGTAATAAATGGTTCCGGAGCAGTGGGCGATTTGTGGGTGACACGTAACATACTGAGATATCCAAAACATGTATTGCTGGAAGATCAAAAAACCGGCCTGATAATTTATGGCAAAGAAACTGATAAACCCATGAATATCTCAACAACCGGATTTGGCTCTGGATTTTGCAAAGTATTCACACTTTGTTTCTTTGCGATGGGGCTTCTAATGACTATGTCGCCAATAATTCTGAATATATTAGGAGTGGAATCTTTTACACTTGGACCCACGAATAGTATTTTCACAATTTTTGAATATTATAGTATGGGAGAAGGTTTCGGTTTCAGTTTTTTCCCACTCTCATTAGTAGCCATAAGCGTGATTGTCGGGGTGGTTTACGGGATTATCAATGCAGGTAAGCCGGGAAATCATGTTATGACGGGATAGTGATATCGGACCTTTGATTGTAAAAAATTCGAAAGTAAGATAAAGACAGGAAAGCCGGCTATGAATCACTGCAAAAAGTAGCGAAAATAACATGAGGGTAATTTAGTTACAATTGAGGAGAGATGTTAAAATGATAAGAGATAATAAATTGGAGCAAGAAAACAGAATTACCAAATGGATTTACCATATCATTCCCTTTGCAGTGTTATTTCTGTTATGGGAAGTACTGGCAAGAGTATTCCACCAGCCCTACATCCTCCCCCCGTTCTCTGATGTTGCTGCCTCTGCCCTTTCACTATCTTTGGCTGATGACCTCGCAATAACACTTGGATTCTCCCTGTTGGGGCTGTTGATAACATTACTGGCAGGTTTGCCGTTGGGATTGGTCATCCAGAGGTCAAATAAGGCAAAATGGGCACTTGAACCCTTTATCTGGTTCCTGTTATTTGCAATCGGAATCGGAACCACTCGTCTCGCACCCATCTTGATTTTGATGTTTGGTCTTACACAACTTACTACCCTCATACATTCGATCATTGTGCCCATACTTGTAGTTGCAATCATATCCGGATACGGTTCCATGCATTTTGCCATACGACTGGGATTCCTGGCGTGCCTGTCTTTTTGGTTTATGGGTGAGATGATATTTAGAACAGCTATTGTGGGAATGGGATACCAGTTCTCAATGTCTTATGATCTGCATAATGTTGAAATGATGTATGCAATTATGTTACTGATGGGATTTACAGGTCTTTTCATTGACAGGGTGCTTCTGAAGTACGCTGGTATTTTGGTAAAGAAGATTGGACGTGGTGGGAAAATTGCATTTTGGAATCATCAATAAGAGAAGATATACTGGTCTTTTAGGGTGAAGGAAAATGAATACATTACTTAAAATTGCTGTTTATGTTACGGTTTTATCATTTTTCATTAGCGTGGGCGCATTTATTATTCCCCTGATGCTGGACCCTTTTGAAAGTCAGCACGTGGATGCGAGCAATGTCACTGAACTGGAGAACGGCTTTTTGCTGGAATATGAACTGCCAAACTCTTCATCTGAGTTTTCAGGTGCCAGTCTATTTGTATATTCCTACAACAAAACCGTCAACGCTTATTACCTTCATGATGGTGTACAGGAACCACTGACCACAGGTGAGCCGTATGAGATAAGGATTCTATCGGGAAATCTGAGTGATCATGACGATATCGGGACTGCCTGGTGCTATCTTTTTGATGCAACGGATGCTGTTGTGGATTCGTACGATGCGGGAAGAATTACTTTCATGGTGGAAATGAATAAAAGTGCACTTCTTCATTCATATACGGAGACACAAACAGATGGGAAATCGTATCCTGATATGTCATTTACATACTGGAAGCCTTCGACATCCCTATATACAAGCCTTTCATGTCTTTCCATGTCGCTATTTATCCTGTCTGCCATTATGACCCTGGTCCTGGCTGTTTTGATGCGTAAATACCCGGATAGTTAAAAGTGAAATGGAAAATGGATGAAGAGGGCACAAGGGTAGACTATAAGTGTGGCGGCTGGTAATATGAGTTTGGTAATTTGTCGATTTATCGAAATATTTAAGTAATAGTATGCCATATTTAATTATTAAAATGAGTGATTCTTATCAAATAAGGAATACAGAAAACATCAGGCCAGATATCAAAAACGCTGAGTCATATATCAGGGTGGAGGGTGAATATTATGATTTTAGTATCGGTCTTGTGGGTTGAGATATTGCTTGCATATGCCGGGATTTCAGGAGGTATTTAATGCGCAGTATATTGATATTGTCAGTTCTGTTAACAGCCTTGGTGCTTGCAGGCAATGGATGTGCAGCTGCAGCACCGCCCCAGGAGGTATGGAATAAGACCTACGGAGGAGCCGGAAGTGAAAATGCTCATTTAGTCCTGCAAACCGCTGATGGTGGTTATTTTACTGCAGGAAAGATTAAAATTTGCGACGAATGCACCACAGATTTATGGTTTGTGAAAACCGATTCAAATGGAAATGAAGAGTGGAACAGGACATTTGTAAAAAACCGCAATGATCGGGTAGATCATATTCTTCAGACATCTGATGGCGGCTATATAGTTGCAGGGACAAACCTATCCTGGCTACATGGAGTTGGAAAATCTGAGTTCTGGGTGATAAAAATAGACCGAAATGGAGATGAACAGTGGAACAGGACCTACGGAGAAGGTGTAATTGAATGGGAAACATTTGTTTGCCAGACCTTGGATGGTGGTTGTTTCCTTGGAGTAACTACCAGTTCATGTGACGATTGTCCTGATAACATCTTGCTGGCAAAAATAAATCTTGATGGTATAGAGCAATGGAACAGGACCATTGAAGGATATGAGGACGACAGGCTGATGTATGCAGACCAGACATCTGATGGCACCTTCGTTATTGTGAGGATCAATGGAACACTTCCTGATTACGATAAATGGATAGAGAAAATTGATGTCAATAGCACTGTACAATGGAGTAAATCTCTTGGAGAAGGTTCTGTTTCTCAGGTACAGAGGACCTCGGACGGCGGTTACATCATTGCAACAAGAAGTACATATTACACGAGGTATTCAAACCTGATATTGATCAAGACCGATTCTAAAGGAAATGAACAATGGAACAAAACCTTCAGTGGAACTTTGAGCTGGAGTGTAAATTCCATCCGGGAGACGTGGGATGGCGGGTATATCATGGGCGGCGGTACTTATTCTTTCAGTGTAGACCACCTTGATTTTTGGGTTATTAAGATCGATCCCAGAGGAGAAGAGCAGTGGAAATGGACTCTTATTGGAACAGACCACAAATGGATAGACTCTGTCCACCAGACAACTGATGGCGGCTTTATTGCCGGCGGAAAAATATTTGGTACTACGTACGCTCTTATGAAATTTGATCCGGACGGGAACCTGCAGTGGAACAAAGAATATAGAGATGTAGGATATTTTCAACTAACTTCTGATGGAGGATATATTCTTGCAGTGCATAAAGAGGATGATTTCTGTTTGATAAAGTTAAGAGAAGAATTAGTTGCTACTGCTTTATTTTCATATAATCCCCAATATCCCAGTGTAGCTCAAACTATTGTATTTGATGCCACTCCAAGCTTTTACCAGGGCGGGAACATAACCAATTACCAGTGGGATTTCGGAGACGGGAATATAACAACCACTACTGAAGGGATAATTACTCATTCCTATTCACGGGATGGAAATTATACTGTGAATTTAACAGTTCACGGAAATGATAACCTGGTAAACTCCACTACCAGGGAAGTAATAGTTCAAAAGACAGCACCGCCTAAAGTGGAATGGATACAGACCTTTGGTGGTAATGGACATGAAAGTGCTTATTGCGTGAGACAGACTTCAGATGGCGGTTATATTGTTGCCGGAAATACTATGTCATATGGTGCCGGAGAGTCTGATCTATGGCTGGTAAAAACTGATCTGAATGGAACTGAACAGTGGAACAGGACCTATGGAGGAACCAACTCTGATAGCGGATATTCCATCCGACAGACATATGATGGCGGTTATATTGTTGCAGGAGAGACAGGATCGTACGGTGCTGGAAACTCTGATTTCTGGCTTATCAAAATAAATCCTGATGGCGATGAGCAGTGGAATAAGACCTTTGGCGGAACTGACTTTGAAGGTGCAGACTTTGTGCAGCAGACCCGGGACAGCGGCTATATAATTAGAGGAGAGAGAGTAAATAATTCAGGAAATTCTATCTACTGGCTGGTGAAAACCGACCCCAGTGGAATTGAGGAGTGGAACAGGACCTTTGGGAATGACAGGGCTAACGCTATACAGCAGACTTCAGATGGCGGTAATATTCTGGCAGGAACAATATTTAATCACAGTGTTGGCAGGTCTGATATCTGGCTGATTAAAACCGATTCCAGTGGAAACGAACAATGGAACAGGACCCTTGGAGGAATTGAGAGGGTTCTAGTGATGGCTGTTCTGGAATCTTCTGATGGCGGCTTCATTATTGCAGGTGAAACAGGCTCATATTATGGTGATAATCCGATTGGTATTTTGCTGGTAAAAGCCGATGCAAATGGATACGAAGAGTGGAACAGGACCTTCACAGGAATTGATTACTATACACCCAGTTCAGTTGTGCAGACCCTGGATGGGGGCTACATCGTTGCAGGAATTAAAGAAACACGGGAGGATGATGCCTATTACGGAGATGTTTCTGATGCATGGCTGGTAAAAACCGATTCAAACGGAAATATTCAATGGTACAACGGCCTGGGAGGGACTGGCTGGGATAGGGTGGATTTCATCCAGCAGACCTCTGACGGCGGCTATGTCTTTGCAGGAAGCACCAGTTCCTACAACCGAGGCAACATGGACCTCTGGCTGGTAAAGGTTGCAGGCATGGAGGTTGACTTCGTGCAGCCAGGTGTTACTGCAAATAATACCAGTATAGGGGAAGTCCGGGGAACACCTGAAAAACCCATACCAGGATTTGGATTTTGGGCTGCGGTCGTGTCTGTGGTTATTGTGTTATTCCAAAAGAGGAGAACATAATGCGTGAGGTGGATTCTAAATGAACAGATACAATGGAAAGGTAACATGGAATGTGTCGATTCCGGTTTCACTAATGTGTATCATATCTTTAGTCACATTTATCACACCGGTACATGCAGCAGTCGGGGATCTGATACTGGATTCTGAAATATTACTCCGTACACCCGTTTTGCATGATGCAAAAAAAGATACAGGAAGCACCACATTGCTAAAAGATGGATATTCATTATCACTCGATAAGGTATGGTGGGGCGGACAAATAGGTGTTGCAGATTTTTCCATATTTGAGAATGGAGAAGTAGTAAAAAGGTTAAGCGCAAATGAAGAGGATTACTTCTATTATAACAAAACCATCGATGGTAAGGAGTATACGATTATTGAGTCAAAAGTCGAAGTAATACTTTGGGGTAATTATCATCTTGTTAAGCTCAGACCGGTCCGTCAATATTCTGACGGCTCGGTTATCAGTGAGCCGGATTTTATCACTGCCAGTTTAAATCCATATACAAATGAAACTCCTCCTGAAGAATGGAACGTGACATTTGGGGAGTTATATGACGACAATGGGCACTCTGTTGTACAGACCCGAGATGGTGGCTACATACTTGGAGGTGTGGTATGTTCATACATACACCAGGGCAGTGTCAGGTTAGTGAAAACAGATTCCTGTGGAAACATAACATGGCATACGACCATGGATACATTAAGCGATGGCCATGACTATGTTATGTCTGTCAGGCAGACCATGGATGAAGGATATATCCTTACCGGCTTCTCGAATTGGAGATATGTATGGCTCATCAAGACCGATAAAAATGGCAGTGAGCAGTGGAAGGAAAGATTCGCGGTACCTTATGCAGACCGTGAGTGTTCTATCTGGCAGACTGATGATGGCGGCTATATGCTTCTAGACGGGACCAAACAGGTTCTTACAAGCAGTACTGATGCATGGATAATCAAGACCTATGCAAACGGCAAACAAGAGTGGAACAAGAAATTCAAGTCAGATTGTTTTGAGATGGTGTCTTCTATTAAGCAGACCCCTGATGGTGGTTATCTGATTGCAGGCAGCAAAGGCTCGTATAGGGAAAGGAAAGGATATAATGCATGTCTGGTCAAAACCGATGCAAATGGCATTGAGCAGTGGAACAGGATGTTCGAGCCGGATTTAATTACCAGTATTTCTTCAATCTGCCAAGCACTCGACGGCGGATATGTTCTGGCAGGTAAGATCGACACAGCCAAGAATCCTGAATTCAAGAGACAGATCCATTACAGCAATGATGATGCCTGGCTCTTCAAAATAGATGCCAACGGCAACCTGGAGTGGAGCAAGACATTTGGGGGACTGAAGAATGATGAGGCCAGTTTTGTCCAGCAGACATCGGATGGCGGATACATAATTGCAGGTACTACAGAATCATATGGAGCAGGCGGCAGTGATCTATGGCTGGTAAAGGTTGCAGGCATGGAGGCCGACTTCGTGCAGCCAAGTGTTTCTGCAAATAATACCAGTATGGAGGAAGTCCGGCTATCGGATAATAATGTCACAGAGAATCTCCAATCACCACTTGGTAAATCCATACCAGGGTTCGGATTTGTGGGAGCAGTATTTTCAGTGTTAGTAATACTGTTTTTAAAAATCAGATGGTGTACGGATTGTAGATAAAATGCCATTAACGAAAGCAATATTGATCTTTACAGTCATCCTGGCAGTCCTGGTACTTACAGGCACAGGATATGCAAGGGCTTCTCCGCCTGATGAAGAATGGAACCGGACCTATGGGGGGAGCGGCATTGAAAGAGTCGAACATTTCCGGCAGACCTCTGATGGCGGATATATCATTGCAGGAACGACACGGTTATGCGAAGATTGTTCAAGTGATATATGGCTTGTGAGAACCGATCCAAACGGAAATGAACAATGGAACAAAACAATTGGAGCTCCTCATATTAGTTCTTTTGACTTTATTCAGCAAACCCAGGATGGCGGCTATATCCTTGCAGGACGGACAGTGTCATCCGGGATGAACCGTCGGGATATATGGCTCGCTAAGACTGATACAAATGGCAATGAGCAGTGGAACAAGACCTTCAATTTAGATGGCTATGAGGGGACATCCCATATCTGGCAGACCTCAGATGGAGGATATGTATTGGCAGGTCATATTCATATAGGTGATTCTGATGCCTTGCTCATCAAAACAGATAAGGACGGCAATCCGGAGTGGAACAAGACATATGGAGGGAACAACAGGGAATGGGTAAATTCAGTCCAGCAAACTTTTGATGGTTGTTTCATAATTTTAGGGGGCACCGAATCATATGGTTCAGGCCAAAGTGATATCTGGCTGGTGAGAACTGACCATGAGGGAGAAGAACAATGGAACAGGACATATGGAGGGAACAGCAGGGATTGGCCGAATTCAGTCCGGCAAACTTTTGATGGGGGTTTTATAATTGCAGGGAACACCGACTCCTACGGTGCCGGACACACAGATCTCTTTCTGGTGAAAACCGATCTTAACGGAAACGAGCAGTGGAACAGGAGATTTGGAGGATGGAACCATGAATTCCATTCCCATTTAGAGCAGACAACTGACGGCGGCTTTATTCTTGGTGGTTGGACGCTTACCTTCGATGGTGATTACTGGCTTATAAAAACCGATGCAGACGGAAATATGCAATGGGACCGGACATTTGACCAAAGACTGGAATCTTTCCTGCAGATCTCTGACGGCTGTTTCATATTGACCGCAGATACAGGGTCGGAACAGGATAGAAAAATCCTAATGGTGAAAACCAATCCCGAAGGTGAGGAGCAGTGGGAGATAAGCTTTGATGGCGATAACATACACTCTGTGCTACAGACTTCTGATGGGGGCTATATCCTGACAGGGGATAAGGACTCTGATTTCTTGCTGGTAAAGCTATCAAAGGAAGGACCGGCTCCCACTGCATTATTCAGATACAATCCGCTATATTTCGGCGTAAATCAAACCATAACATTTGATGCATCGTCGAGCTATGACCCGGACGGGAACATTACCAATTACCAGTGGGATTTCGGAGACGGGGATCTCATAAACACCACTGAAAAGATAATTTCACATTCCTATGATCGGAAGGGCAAATATAACGTGGTTTTAACAGTGATAGATATTGAAGGTGCCATGAACTCAACCGGCAGAGAGTTAACTGTTCAAAAGTCAGCAACGCCAGTTAAGAAATGGGACAGGACCTTTGGTGGTACTGGTGATGACAGTGTATATTCCATGTGGCAGACCTCAGACGGGGGCTATATACTTGCAGGTACTTCACATTCATATATCGAAGGGCAATGGCATAATGATGCCAGGCTGGTGAAAACCGATCCAGACGGAAATTTTGAATGGGAAAAGCTCATCAGAGGAAGGGAATCTGATAATCGATACTCTATTGTCCGGACCTATGACGGTGGCTTTTTAATTACAGGAAGAACCTATGGTACAGACTCCATCTGGATTATGAAAAGCGATCCTGAGGGAAATGAACTGTGGAGTGATACTTTTGAAGGTTATGGATTTGATAGGGTTTATTTTGCTGCCAAGACCTCTGATGGCGGCTATTTAATCTCAGGATTAACGGATTCGTATGATGCCGGCCACGATTGTTTCTTGCTGGTCAGGACCGATCGGGAAGGATCAGAGCTGTGGCACAGGACATATGGAGATGCGGGATTTGATTCAGGTGAGCTTTTCAGGCAGACCAGGGATGGTGGTTATCTCCTGGGCGGGACCACAAGTTCATCCGATCCAAGCGAATTCTGGCTGGTGAAAACCGATGCTGAAGGAATAGAGCAGTGGAACCGGACCTTTACAGGAGGGGACTATTATGATCTATCTTCATTCCGGCAGACTCCGGATGGTGGCTATATCATTGCAGGCAGGACAAAATCATATAATAGCCAGGGCCAGTGTACGTGCATCGCGTGTCTCGATTCCTATGATATATGGCTGGTTAAGACCGATCCTGAAGGGAACGAGTTATGGAACAGGACATTTAAAGGGATTGGCAAAAGTTGGCTGTACCCTTTCCTGCAGACATTTGATGGTGGTTATATTCTCGGTGGAGCTGCTCATTCATCCAGAACTGGTTCATTGGATTTCTGGCTTATGAAAACTGACCAAAATGGAGTAAAGCTGTGGAACAGGAACTACGTGGGAAGTGGTTTAGATAAGGTGTACTCCATTCTGCAGACCCCTGACCGCGGTTTTATTATCGCTGGAGAGACCGAGTCTGGAGGAAACTCTGATGTGTGGCTGGTCAGTACCGAACCTGACGGACATGTACAATGGGAGATGACCTTTGGGGGTACCGGTCATGATGTGGCAAGGTCTGTATTGCTGTCTCCTGACGGCGGCCTGGTTGTGGCCGGGGATAAGGATTGGTGCAGTGAACAGGGTACTGATTTCTGGCTGGTAAAGCTTGGCGGGATTCCTGCTAAACCTGAAGGTGGGGATGCATTAGCTGATGGTGGGCCGGTACAGACTCCGGATATGCCGGGTTTTGGTGCAGCAGTGGCGGTAATGGGCTTACTGGTGTGGGTGGGTTTGGCCAGGTGGCGGTGGTGATGGGAGGAGATTCTTAATTTTTTCAGATGCCCTTTGCGGTTGTGATTTAGCTCATTCCAGCCTCCATCCCTACTTTGGCTCTCCTGCCGCTTTTGGACGAGAGGTTTTCAACGATACCGGGACATGAGGGTGGTTCGTGAGCATGCCCGAGGGACTGTTATGAAGTCGACAGAACACGGTACATTGCTTTAATATCGGGGGAACCGGGTCTGTTACCTTTTGACTTCAGGTTAGCACCGTTGTTGAGGCAGTATTTTTGTGGGCCATTTAGGTTCTTACGAAATAATTTGTTTATTATCATATCGTGCAAGTATAATATTATATTCTTCATCCAATATGATGTCCTGATTATTGAAGGTCAAACGCGCTGACATGGGCCATCCGTACGTGCTATAGAATGAAAAGTGCACGATCGTGGCATGTGGGATCAACATCTGTGACATGTTTTCTGAAAAAAGCCTGTATGTTTGGTTGTCTAATATCGCCAAACCGGCATAATCATCCCGGGAGGAATCAATTGATTTATTGAACAGTTCTTCTCCAGTATCATCAACCACAGACAGTTGAGTTCCCTTGTATTTTTTTTCACTTATTATGTGATACTGATTTGTAACGGTCAGATCCTGTTCAGGTATGACTTTCACGGCATAGGCAATATCGGCATAGGGTATATTCCCGGGTTTTTGTTTTGGCAATGACATTTCATCATATTTTTTGTAAGATTCAAATACAGTTCTGTTCACCCAGTTGGCCCAGACATTGGAATTCCCATAATCAGTATATAATACATAATCTCTCCCCCATATGGTCCAGACATAGGAAACTTCGGGTTCAGGAGGATCGTATGAATTATCTCTCCAATTGTAATAGGGAGGTATGTCAAATGTTATGGAGTAATCAAACTGTTCTGCGACTGTAAGGGCTTCAAGGCTCTTTTCATATGATGTTGAAGGTATGGGTGTTGTATTGTACCTTAGTGAAAATGATCTATTAAATAACGTGGTGTAATTATCTACCTGGAAAATGACAATTCCCTCCAGGGTTTGATGTGGAAGCATATGGGTATCATTCAACCTGATTTCATTTTCAATCTCTGAGAATACCCACTCACGAGATTTGATTATTGTGCCAGGATCTTCAGGAGTGAAGACCTGATTTCCGGTATGTAATTGTAGTTTATTTATGCTAAAATTGAGGGCATTTGTATCATTATTTTTTATTGAGAGATGGTATATGACATAATTTTTTTCAACCAGATCAAATGTCTGTATTGGATATTTACTCTTTTTGGAAATCACCTCATTATCCCTCAGATATACAAAATAATATGAGGTTATATTAATGTCAAATTCACCCGACATCAATTCGGGTTGGGATAAATCAGGCACTGCTGAAGTTTCCTTTGAAGTTGCATTCATTGATGATTGTGAACTGGTTGATGTTTTAGAATTCGTTTTTTCTCCATCAATACAACCAGAAATAAGAATAATTCCTACAACTAATAAACAGATTACCGATAATTTCTTCATTAATACTCCCTTTTCTCATCTTATTGCTTATTTTGGAATGTGGGCAATTTCTTTTCTTAAGACATGAAGTTATTTTCATATCGTGCCATTGTAATAGTGTTTTGTTCATCCAATATGATGTCCTGATTATTGAAGTCTAAACGCATATCACATAGCGTGAGTATTTAAATTATCATATCGTGCCAGGATAATATTGTGTTGTTCATCCAATATGATGTCTTGATCAACGTGGGTCAAACGAGATTCATAAAAGCTATAGAATGAAATGTGCACAATCGTTGCTTGTGGAATGAACATCTGTGGCATGTTTTCTTGAAAAGGCCTGTATGCTTGGTTGTCTAATATCGCCAAACCGTCATCCCGGAAACCAATTGATCTATTGAACAGTTCTTCTTCAGTATCATCAACCACATACAGTTGAGTTCTCTTGTATATTTCTCCATGCTTCCGGTAATTCGGCCCACAAATAGTCAGATCCTGTTCAGGTATGACTTTCACAGCATAAGCAATTTCGACACTGGGTATATTTTCAGGTTTTTGTTTTGGCAATGACATTTCATCATATTTTTTGTAATATTCAAATACTGTTCTGTTCACCCAGTTGGCCCAGACTGATGTGGAGTCAGGTTCAGGATAGTATGAATAATCCCCCCCCTGATGATTGTCATAGGGAGGCATGTCAAATGCAATGGAGTAATCAAACTGTTCTGCGACGGTAAGGGCTTCAAGGCTCTTTTCATACGATGTTGAAGGTATGGATGTTGTATTGTACCTCAGTAAAAATGATCTATCAAATAACGTGGTGTAATTATCTACCTGGAAAATGACAATTCCTTCCAGGGTTTGATCAGGATGTAATAAGGTATCATTCAACTTGTTTTCATTTTCAATCTCTGAGGATACCCACCCCATGAAATGTATTATGCCTGGATCTGCAGGAGTGAAGACCTGATTCCCGGTATGTAATTGTAGTTTATTTATGCTAAAGTTGAGGGCATTTGTATCATTATTTTTTATTGAGAGATGGTATATGACATAATTTCGTTCAACCAGATCAAATGTCGGTATTGGATATTTACTCTTTTTGGAAATCACCTCATTATCCCTCAGATATACAAAATAATATGAGGTTATATTAATGTCAAATTCACCCGGCATCAATTCGGGTTGGGATAAATCAGGCACTGCTGAAGTTTCCTTTGAAGTTTCATTCATTGATGATTGTGAAATGTTTGATGTTTTAGAATTCGTTTTTTCTCCATCAATACAGCCAGAACTAAGAATAATTCCTACAACTAATAAACAGATTACCGATAATTTCTTCATTAATACTCACTTTTCCCATCTAATTGCTTAATTCAGGTATTCGTTTCTAAGAATAATTCTTACAATTACCCATACATACATAAACATTTCGATTATTAGTCACACTTAATAAATATTATATCCAACAAATACTTTCCATTAGTTTTACTTAGTCCTGTGAAGTAAGTGCACCTATTTAAGATTTAAAAAATGTTCTTTTGAATTCCCAGCGAGTCAACCGAGCATAAATCCCCATCTTGAAGACATAGTATACCGTACAAATGTCTCTACAATCTCCTACCGCCCCCTCTCGCCATCACTCCACCCGGGTGCCAACCCCAGTCTGCTTTCACCTGATTTGCAGATACCTGCTCTTCATGATGTGGAATCCATAAAGAAGATCGTCTAACGAATCAGAATATATTCAAATTGTTATAGAGACATGTGCAGAATTATTTTCGTCCATATATCGAAAGGTATAAATAGATTTATTATGATGTGTATAATTACAAACACATTTAATCATGAAATTCAATGATAGGTGGCAAACTATGAGATTAGCAAAGGAAACTATTTGGTTCACAACAAAAACTCTATCATTCGCGGTATTGGTTCTGCTTATATTATTTACCGTTGTCACAATGACTGGCAGTGCCCTACCTGATAATGAGGTCTCTGGACAATTAAACCCAGAGTCCACAGCCGTATATGTGTTAGATGCAGACCACCATCACCTGGGCGATGGGGTAAAACTTAAATTGACACCTGCCGATGCGGAAGGTACGGTTTACACGAAAATATTTGTTCTGAACAGGATCGATGGTGACACCGCCCGAATTACGCTGACCACAAAAAGTGTTGTTCCCACCGATACTGCCGGTATCGGACTCTTCCATGATCAGGTGTATGTGAATGGAAATGAGGTGGGAAAGCTGAATGATTATATCGAAGCCAAAGAGCAGGATAATCTACCCAGAAGTGTGACCATCTATTTTAGCACAAAACTGCTATATTCTGGTGAAAATACCATCACCATCACGTCGGGATCAAATGCAGACGGGACCAATTATGACGATTTTGAGTTTTCAAATCTATCAATGCATCTTGTGGAAACTGAGTCTGTAACCCTTGAGCCGCCTTTAAAAGTAGCATGGACGTATGAATTAAGCGATTGGCAAAGTCGATGGGGACCTGTGCCGATACAAATTATCGGAGAGAATATTGTATATCTCAATGATGAAGGTATTAAGGCCATAGATGCGGATTCAGGCAAGTTGCTCTGGAGTAAGGGACAAAATGCCAATCTGAATTATGATAATGGGGTTTTGTATGCATTACATCTTCCAACTATTGATGCGCTTGATGCAAAAAGCGGAAAAATGTTGTGGAGTGAAAAGTATTCGATGGTATGGAATGATATGGTGCCTGGTGGTGTATCGAATGGATATTCGGCCATCTCTGCTGACTCGCTGTATGTGAGCACGCCTTCAGACAAATATGTTTTTGCAATAGATACTACAAATGGAAACCTTAAATGGGTGTATGAACTCAACACAACCGAGTTCGGTGCAGGTGGCGAAAACCGTTATTCATTATCAAATCCAGTCATAATTGATGATGTTGTGATTTTCAAATATTACATATCGCATTATTTAAGATCTACAGGTCCGCCAATTGCACTAATCGAGGGTGAACCTGAACCCGAACCTGAGCAGCCAATAACAAAAGAGGGATTAATTGCACTTAGCGCAAAAACCGGAGAAAAGGTTTGGGAATATACAGATGAGGTATCCGATAGATTTGTTTATCGTAATCTGATTTATAATAATGATCTGGTTTATATCGGCTTTAGTGATGGGAATATTATAGCATTATCTTCTGATTCAGGAGAATATGTCTGGAAAACAAATGTGGGCGGCAGAATAAATAGCATTGTAGCAGAAAGTGATAAATTATTCATTGGTTATATTATTGAAACTAATACACTCTATTCTAAAAAATATACTGTAGTGGATGCAATGTCTGGGGAGATATTGCCAGATGTCCCTGATTCAATAGTGGGCCAAGATTCCGTTATCGCAAGCAAATACATATATGCTGCATCAAGTGGCAAAAATAACATAAATATATTTGATGTGAAAACTGGTGAACTTATCTGGGCAGGGGGTAAAACAGAAGGATACGATGTCTCAAAGCCTATGGTGTATAAAGACAAACTTTATCTGACATCCATAGATGGAAAGCTGTATGCTTTTGAGCATGGCGCTGAGTCGGCTATCGTTGAAAATACGCACATATACATTGCAACAGCTTTTATTTTATTTTTGATGATTAGTATGGGTATTTATTGGAAAAGAAATGCTTTGAACAAGATCTATCATGCGAGGGATTTTAAAAACAATTTGAAGTTCTCTGTGATTCTGGCTATAATAATTCATATTCTAATGGTATTTGGTTCAAGGGAAATGCTGTATTATGACTTGTTCACATATTCTGTATTATTATTGGGTGTAATCATTGTAGGCACTATTGTAGGTGTTTCATCATCCACAAAAATCAAAAATAAGTTTATTGTTGGTTTTTTAATCGGTGCAACGCCTTATTTGCTACTCGCATTCCTATTTTTTTATTATTTAATTGTAGAAAGTAAATACGGATATGCAAATGTGCCTGAGAATTGGGGAATACTGGGAGTATTTATTCTTTTGGTAAATACATTGGTTTCAGGAATATCCGGCGGTGTACTGGGGTATGTACTTGGCAGATTTATTCTCAAAAAAAATAATTGAGCATAATAAAAGAAAGGAGTGGAAATGATGACTGAAACAGTAACAGACACGATTAGTAAAGATAAATGGTGGATATATTTGATATTTTTCTTGATTGGAATATTCTTTTTTTTTATTTTCATTATTTTAAAGGGACTTATTGTACTCCCTTTATTAATTTGCTCAATTTTATTTGCTCTAGCATTGTATACATTTAAGAAACAATCATTTGTCTTTGCGGGAAGGGCGTTTGCTATTTCTTTTGCCACTTCTTATTTGATTTTTTTCATAGGCTATTTCGGGGGACATTTTATAGATGTGTGGTTTCCGTTATTATTCTATTTACTTATTCTTTTGGTTTTTTCTGCCATCTCTTGGGTTGCTTTTAAAGAACAACCTCTCTATAATTTTACATTAAAAGCATTCGTTGTCTCATTTGGGATTTTCTTTATTATTTTTAGTGCAATGTTTATAACGAATTATTCACAGGACGCAACCTCCTCTACATCAATTCACATCGAATCCAGTTCTGAAAATATAACAATTTATGTTCCTGTTTTGCTTGATGAAAACAAGACTGTATTGAAAATGTATGAAAATCCTGAAATTACAGGTAACGTGACAACCGCTGTTATAGATACAGAATATGGAAAAGCTCTCATGATAAGTGGATCGGGATTAGGAGATTATTTGTTTAACTGGAACGAAGTTCCCGGGAAAGATACTGATCGCTTTGTAGGGTGGCTGGAGGAGACAGGGCGTGTATGGCCGGGAGAAAAACTGGACATAAGCAAAACCGATGATGGTAAAGTTATAACAGTCTCTGAGGGAACTACAAGGATATACCAGCTTAATGAGACGGGAGTATTGAAGTTTTATCATGTCGGCGACATTGGGAGATCTGGAAGTTCTGAAGTTTATTTGTTTAACTGGAATGAAGTTCCCGGGAAAGATACTGATCGCTTTGTAGAGTGGCTGGAGAGTAAAGAACATGTACAGCCCGGAGAAAAACTGGACATAAGCAAAACCGATGATGGTAGAGTTATAACAGTCTCTGGAAGAAGTACATGGACATACTGGCTTAATAGGAATGGAAATTTGGAATATCAGAGTGTCGAAAAAAATGTTATTTCTGAGATGTTTGGACAAGGTCTGTTTTTTACAAAAGAAGAGAATGGCCAGTTGAACATATACGCGGGAAACAATGAAATTAATATGAATGAGGAGCACGGAATTCTCAAAGAAGACACACAAACATCTGATGAGTTTCTAAAGGGGTTCACAATCAGCATGAGTAACTACACATCCCCTGAGTCTTTCATTCCTCGTGAAGATCGTACGTTTGATGCATGGGTGTATTCGGATAGTGAAGTTGAAAAAGTCCGTTTTCATTTTTACCTCGATCCCAATAATCGCATTGACCGAAGACATCTATCTATGGGGACGAAGGGGTGGGTGCATCTGAATAAAGGATGGCAAGTGTTGAATCTAACGGCAGGCATTGGGCACGGGGATTGAAATCGGTGCTGTCAAAGAAAATAAATCATGGAATTGAGAAATATCCTTGACCATAAGTGGGATTAGAATGACTCAACAAGAAGAAAAAGTGCGGGTGTTAGATAAATGAAACTAAAGGAAATAATATTGATATCTGCAATCATGCTTGCAGTCCTGGTACTTGCAGGCATAGGATATGCAAGCGCGTCTCCACCTGTTGAGGAATGGAACCGTACCTATGAATTAAGCGGCATAACCAGTGTTAAGAGTTTCCAGCATACAGAAGACTCCGGTTACATAATTGCTGGAAATACGAGATTAAATGCCTTTGTGTTAAAGACCGATCCGACAGGATCAGAGCAATGGAATAGAACATTCGGCGGGACATTCAGTGATAACCGTGCCGTATCTGTCCTGTAAACCTCTGATGGAGGTTACTTAATAGCAGGGAGCACCGGTACCTACAGGGATAACTCTCCCGATATCTGGCTGGTAAAGGTGAGTCCACAGGGACAGGAGCAGTGGAACCGGACCCTGGGAGGAACCGGTTATGAGGTAATGGTGTTTGTCCAGCAGACTGCAGATGAGGGTTACAATATCATCGGAAATACGGATTCGTACGGTGCAGGTTCTTTCGATATCTGGTTTGTGAAAATAGACTCGAATGGGAATATGCAATGGAATAACACTTTCGGAGGGACAGGGCAAGATTGGGCATACTCAGTCAGCCAGGTTCCAGGCGGTTATATCATAGCAGGCATGACAGAATCATACGGTGCCGGATACTCGGACTTCTGGCTGGTGAAAACTGACACAAAGGGAGAAGAACAGTGGAATAACACCTATGGTGGATATTACCTAGATGGGGCAGACTCGATAGAGCAAACCCGTGATGGCGGCTACATAATTGCAGGAATGACTCAATCGTTCGGTGCCGGCCACAATGATTTTATGCTTGTGAAAACTGATTCAAATGGAAAAGAGCAATGGTACAGGACTTTTGGAGGAGTAAGCCATGAATTCCATCCCTCTGTCCGGCTAAGTCCAGACGGCGGTTATATTCTCGGTGGAAGGACATTTTCATTTGATGATGACTACTGGCTCATAAAAACCAATGAAGACGGAAATGTGCAGTGGGACCGGACATTTAAAGGCTGTGGACTGGACTCTTTCCAGCAGACATCTGATGGCGGTTACATCATTAAGGGTGATTTTTATGAACCTCATAAAACATGGTTGGTTCAAAAGACGTTAATAAAAACTGATTCAAATGGAAATGAGCAGTGGGACATAAGAATAGAAGGGGATGAATTGAACTCTGTTTTGCTAACAGATGATGGTGGCTACATACTTGCAGGGACTAAATACTCAAAACTCCTGCTGGTAAAGTTAATGGCAGAACGACCGGCTCCTACGGCACAATTCACATACGACCCTGGATATCCCGGTGCAAACCAGACCATAACTTTTGATGCATCTACAAGCCATGAGCCGTATGGGAACATAACCTATTACCAGTGGGACCTGGGGGACGGGAGTTACGTAAACACCACTCAAAGAACAGTTACGCATTCCTATGATGAGAGTGGCAATTACAACGTGGGTTTAACAGTGACAGGCAGTAATGATGATATGAGTTCAATCACCCGGGAAATCACTGTCCAGCGATCGGCACCCCCTATTATGAGATGGGACAAGACCTTTGGAGTGCAGGGTGATGACAATGCATACTCATTGGCGCATACATCTGATGGCGGTTACATACTTGCAGGCACGACAGGTGGCGATTGCTGGCTGGTGAAAACTGATGCCGAAGGAGTAGAGCAGTGGAACCGGACTATCGGAGGCAATGAATTTACTGAAGCGTACTCTGCCATACAGACATCTGACGGCGGCTATATACTTGCAGGTAGTACAAGCCATAAAGCTTGGTTAGTCAAGACAGATGCAAATGGTAATGAGCAGTGGCAAAGGACCATCGGAGGCAATGAATTTTCTGAAGCATACTCTGCCATACAGACATCTGATGGCGGTTACATAATTGCAGGCAGTGCAAGTTCGAATGGTTCCGATAACGTAGATTTCCTGCTGGTGAAAACTGATGCCGAAGGAATCGAACAGTGGAACAGGACATTTGGAGGGGACAGCAGCGATTGGCTGTACTCTTTCCAGCAGACCTTTGATGGTGGTTATATTCTCGGTGGAGCTACCCGTTCATTCGGAACCGGTTCATCCGATTTCTGGCTTGTGAAAACTGACAATAATGGAATAGAACTCTGGAACAGGACATTCGGAGGTGTTGATAATGACAGGGCATATTCTGTCCAACAGACCTCTGATGGCGGTTTTATCCTGGCAGGTGTTACACGTTCACTGCATTGGTACGATTGCTGGCTGGTAAAGACAGATACTGAAGGAGTGGAGATGTGGAACAGGACGATTGGACCTAATGAGGATAACAGTCCTAATTCTATCCTGCAAAGCCCTGACGGCGGTTATATTATCGCAGGTAAGACCGGGTCTGTGAATTATGGGTCCTATGATATGTGGCTGGTCAGTACCGACCCTGACGGATATGTGCAGTGGGAGATGACCTTTGGCGGGACTGGTCAAGATGATGTGGCCAGGTCTGTTCTACTGGCTCCTGACGGCGGCCTGGTTGTGGCAGGGGATAAAGATTGGTTCACTGAACAGGGCACTGATTTCTGGTTGATAAAGCTTGGCGGGATTCCTGCTGAACCTGAAGGTGAGGATATAATAACTGATGGCGAACCGGTACAGACTCCCGATGTGCCAGGTTTTGTTGAACCTGAAGGTGGAAATGCGCCAAATGATGCCGAACCGGTACAAACTCCGGATATGCCGGGTTTTGGTGCAGCAATGGCGGTTATGGGCTTGCTGGTGTGGGCGGGTTTGGCCGGTCGGCGGCGGTGATGGGGGGAGATTCTCTTATTACAAAAGAAGTGCGAAAAATAGTTGCTTAATATGAAACAATTAAAATTAAGGAGATGAATAAATTGGATGAAGGATTCAAAATGAAGAAATTATTGATAATTTGTATTTTGATAATTGGTATCGTTTCTATTTCTGGCTGTACTAGTGAGTATAACGCGAGAATATATATTAATGAGATCGAAGATATTGGCAACGGCACATACTTCGAAATAACTGATGATGAGTTAAAAGAATATCCTGAACTTATAAGATCAATACGTTACGGCGGTGGTAATTTAAGTGATGATGAATTCGAAAGGTTAAATGATTTTTTTAGAATGAAGCATTCTGAATATTTGTTTAGTATTGATATGGAATTTGAAAATAATTTAAATGATAGCATTATCGATGCTGAATTAATGAACACGTTCGAATCTAATGGATTTCCATTGTCTGAAAAATATTCCATCATTACATACGAGAGAAATAGCTTGTATGATGGCTGGTTGATAAAGAAAGCTAACGGTCCTGAATATATTATTTGGGAAATAAACGATGAGTTAAAAGTTTATAAAAGTGGATATATTGAATATCAATTCACCAAAATAGGTGAGCATTATTATGAAATTAACATTGCTGTAACTTGACTGAAAGTTTTATACTTCAACTAAACATACGGATGAACTAAAGCGCAGATATTTGACAAGCCGATAGCGAAATCCGGGGTCTTTGACTGCTAGATGGATAGCTTCATGCTCGGATGGGACGATAACAAAATATTAAGGAAAATAGAAAATGGACGCCACAGACTCGTTATTTGGGATATTAAGAGAAAATAAAGTGAGATTGCTTATTATCTTTGTAACAATTTCGCTCTTTCTGATAGCATTAAACGGCCTCTTCAGTCCATTTACGTTATACGGAGGCAGTTGGGTTCAGATATAAGCTGAAAAACGTATCCATTTCAAAAAGTATGGTAAAATCCACATTTGGATTATCTAAATTAAGTGATGAAGAAGACATTCAATTTCAAAGTATTGCTAATTACCCTCAGATTTGAAGTGGATACTGAAAAACATCTGAATGTTGATGAAATGCAACAAATGGTATTATTTACTAAACAACAAAACCTTAATCCATACGTGTTCTTGTCAAAAATTCTTTTTCAAGTTTTGAGCGAGTCTCTTTGAATAATTCCCTGATCCTGGTTTCATCGCACAATTGTTCATTTTCACTGCATTCCCCTTCTTCCTTACATTCCAATGCCAGCTTAATGGCCTTTTTTTCAAGATCAGGCAGGGTTTTTCCAAGTATTTTTTTTAGCCATTTTTCGTCTTTTATTATTCTTCCGGCAAACATAGAGGGCAGGACATTACTCTCTATTGATTCAAGCCTTTTCCTTGCAGAGATCATTGCCATAAATCTACATATTAGTTTATCCGGATATAAATCTAAACCTTATCTGCACCAGTGACACACACAAGTCAAATTACATTAAAGAGTTCTGCAAAGAACTGGACTACTTTAACAATAGTAACACTAATCTCCTGTTTGATGCCGACTCCCTCGTAAGAAATATCTCCATTTATAAGCGCTTCGTTCGTTTCTGCGACCGGATCGTCAGAGTTCCTGATCCTTTGCACTACAGATTCATTCGAAATTAATCGAAGTGTGGGATTCTCAGGTATACCACTCTCCAATTCAGTGATATATCCATCTGGACCAGTAACTGCTGATAGCTCAATATTTTCCCCTGGTTTTTCGATAATGATATGGATGACCTGCCCGCCAAATACAGATTCAATAAGAGGGATTTCAGGGATTATTTCATCCACATGGGGATTATAGACATTCAGGAAGAAATGTATAACTTCATCATCGGTTAATTCAGAAGCCACCGGGGCACAAAAGAATGACATTAATAAAATGATCAACATTGAAGTCCAGACTATTCGAACCATATTCTAACCCACCATGAATTATAATAGCTAATTATATTTTACAGTATTCCCTAATAAGGTTGACGATTGGAACTTCAATTTATTTTATTGCTTTTTTTCACAATGCACATTCATGTGAGCATAGCTAAATGGATATTCCTGTACCCATCCCGTACACAGCAGATTAGCCTTCCCATGTTCCTCAATTTAATAATATGCTGAAGCATAAATAGTTGAAACACGATTAGTATAATCATGTGTCAACAGAACAGGAAAACTCACCTTCCGAACATAAGCCCTAATTACTGACTGCCAACTACTACTTGCCCCATAACACAGCAGACCGGTCAGGCCAAAAATCAACCCTAAGCAAACAGCGGTTCTGCAGAGCTTATTACTTCCTGCTTGAAACTATGACTGATATCCGGTGATGTCCAAACATCCACACTACACCCAAGCAGTAATGTCAAGTCAATCTTGATTTTACCCAATTTGATCAGCCCGGGTATACGGTTCGGTTCGAATTCAACAAGCATATTGATATGATCAGCCGATATACCATTCCACTGACTGGGGGAATCAATAATTGACAGGATACGAATATAATTTTTCCTGCAGAACTCTGAAAGCTCTATTCTGGGGATTTCAGTAGTAAATTTATTGTACATTAACTCACTCCCACAACATTGTAAATATAAAATTTACATTTATATAATAATTCACTTTTTCTTTCTTCGTTTAATTACTTAACTTCATGATATATAATATTTTTTGAACGGTATTGACAACGTACAATCACAGAGAGAAAAATGACCTAACCCCGTGTAATAAAATCAGGCTTCATCCTGGCCCTGGCCAGCCTCGGCAGTTCTCCCCATACCGCAAACCCGTCATCCTTGATCAACATTGCACCCTGGATGGCACGCACTCCCCTGACCACATCAAAGGCTACCTCAAGCTCGCCCTCATCCGGCACAGCATTGCCCAGCGCAGTAGCTGCCGCATCCGCAAGCGAGACATCCCCGGATACCACAAGGGCGGCATCGGCAGTCCCGAAACTGATAGACGGCCCCACCGTACCCGATGAAGTGCAGATGCCCTGGATAGCGTCACATGGCTGCACTTCAAGCCCCAGGTCCTTTATGGAAGAATTGCCGGCAAATATACCAATTAACAGTGGCCGGTCAGTAAAAAGCGCAATATCCCCCCCATTGTCCACAAAGGCACAAGTAGCTCCTGCCTCCACCATGGCCTCCACAGCCATCCATGCAATGGTCCCGGCCACAGCACCCATGGGCCCGATGCCTACTGACCTGCATGCCCCTGCCATCCTGCGAACAATATCAGGGGCAGAGTCCGGCACATCATAGGGTTCAAGTGTAATCCTGAAAAAAGGGTCTGAACTGATATAACCCTCCAGGAGGCTTCGCTGTTTGCGGATGGCAGCTCTGGCTATCTCGATATACTCTTCCCTTTCAGCGCCCAGTGTTACAATAGTCTCTTTCAACCTGTAGTGAACCCGCAAAAAAGCATCACTTTCCTTGTTTATGCATATAAACTTCCATATGTTTATCTACCTTAAATATAATTCCTTAACCATGAAGGTAGTGCGGGACCCCATTCACGGTTATATCGAAATGGATGAACTGGCACTGGCAATTATCGATACACCACAGATGCAGCGGCTGCGCAGGATCCGCCAGCTCGGCCTGTCACATCTGGTCTATCCGGGAGCTAACCATACCAGGTTCGAGCACTCCCTGGGCACGTATCACCTGACATGCCAGCTACTTGAGCACATTGACCATGACACACCCGATGAGATCAGGGTCGCTGCACTGTTGCACGATGTGGGGCACGGCCCATTCTCCCATGTCACCGAAGACCTGCTCAGGCAATATACCAGGCACGGGCATGATGAGATATCACATATACTCAGGCAGCCTGAACTTGCAGCCATCCTGGATGAGTTTTCGATCAAGCCATCCAACATCACCGCCCACATCAGGGGTGAGACCCAGATCGGCAGTGTACTAAACAGCGAGATCGATATGGACCGTATGGATTACCTGGTACGGGACGCCCATTATACAGGTGTGGCCTACGGCGTCATCGATCTGGAAAGACTCATTCATTCCCTTAAATTCTATGAAGGAAAATTCGTGATCGAACCAGGGGGCCTGCAAGCTTGCGAAAGCTTATTGGTGTCCAGGTTTTTCATGCACCCTACAGTATATTACCATCATGTAAGCAGGATTGCAGAGACCATGTTGCTGCGAGCCTGCCAGGCTGCCATTTCCGAAGGGGGACTGGACACTGCCGGGCTGCAATCCATGGATGACGGCATGCTGGAAGCCCGGTTAATGGATGCTGGCGGCTATGCTGCCGAACTAATGGTCAGGATACGGGAACGTAAACTCTTCAAGCGCTCACTGTATGCCAGCTTGGCATCGGTAAACATGGAAGTGGTGGAGCGTTACCGGAACAGCCCAAAACGACTTGAACAGGAACTGGCAGAGGAAGCGGGCGTACCTGCCGGATATGTGGTGGTGGATATACCAGGTATGCCGGATATGACTGAAATGAAGGCCAATATCGTGTTCAACGGCAGGATGGTACGGCTGGACGAGGCATCACCCATAGTACGCAACCTGGAGCAGGCACATATGGATAACTGGAGACTGGGGATATATACACTGCCCGAATACAGGGAACAGGTTACCACTACTGCCAGTGATCTCTTTCAGGTTAAAAAGGATACCAGGCAATTGAACCTTAGCGAGATGCTGGGCAATTGAATGTGGAATTATCTATTTTATTAGGGCACCCAAAACCATCCTGGTATTTATCACATATATTTATGTACAATTAGATAAAACTTAATAATAGGTTTGCTTCCAGGATCAGTGGAGAACTGGGTGCGGAACTTAAATGTGCTTATATGCTGGCAATAAGAACTGGCAGGCAGAACACATTGAACAAGAGGTGAATATAAAATGGCTGAATCTAAAGTTTCTAAGGAAGAACAAGATAGACTCAAGAAGTATGATGCACAAGTGAGAGCCAGAAAAGCTCCGAAACCCAAGGCTTAAA